>Ga0209361_1001279_pt1 | contig 17625 bp, 16 predicted proteins | sample SaaInlV_200m_DNA_3_FD_184657 | JGI IMG/M metagenome (GOLD analysis project Ga0209361, IMG submission 184657) | Marine microbial communities from expanding oxygen minimum zones in the Saanich Inlet - SI037_S4LV_200m_DNA (SPAdes) (version 2) | ecosystem: Environmental > Aquatic > Marine >... | reverse complement strand
AATATTGAAATTACAAAATCCGTAGTACCCGAAAAACGAATCCTATGAACGTAATATGCTCATATGTAGGCAGATATAAAATATTGTTCTCAACTTGGGTTAAATGAGTTCTACACTGTTTTCCTATATCGCCAAATTGCCAAAGATAGAATAACCACTGCATAAATACTCAAGGAAACAAATTCGTCAAGAATATCAAAAAAGCCAGAACCTTTGAGTAAAATCATGCGAATGGCTTTCATAAAATACATAAATGGATTTATTCGGTTGATAATTTGAGCCCAATCAGGCATGCTTTCTACAGGAGTAAAAATTCCACTCATTAAAATGAAAGTGAGAAGGAAAAAATATACAGTAAACATAACCTGCTGCTGATTTGCAGAAATTGCCGAAAAAAACAATCCAAGACCAAGAGCTACAAGCAGGTAAACAAAAGTAAATCCAAATAATAGCCACAAACTCCCCACCATAGGCTGGTCGAAAAGTAGGCGACCAATCACCAAACCAAAAGCCATCTCGAAAAGTGCAATTATCAGAAATGGCAGCAATTTGCCAATTATAAATTGATACTTTTTGATTGGAGTTACATTGATTTGTTCAATAGTTCCGATTTCTTTTTCGCGAACAATATTTAATGCCGACAAAAACATCCCAATGAGAGTTACTAAAATAACTAAAATACCCGGAAGCATATAAATCGTATATTCCAAGTTTTCATTGAACCAATACCGATAGTTCAATTTTATTGGAAGTTCAATTTTTATTTGGTTCAAATCATACCACTCCTGAATAATTTCTTTATTAAAATCCTGAACTATACTTATAGAATAAGCATTTATCAGACCAGCAGCAGTTCCGTTAATGGCGTTTATCAGAAATTGAATTTTAGATTTATTGTTTCTTAACAAATCTCTTTCAAAATTAGCCGGAATATTTAGAATTACGTCAGCAGAATTGTCTAAAAGTTTTTCTTCGGCTTCCTCTAAAGAAAAAGTAAAAGAATTAATATGATAAAAAGGAGAGCCTTCAAATTTAGAAATCAAATTTCGTGATGATTGAGACAAATCCTTATCAAGTACAATCATATCTATATTTTTCATTTCGAATGTTGCAGCGTTCACTAAAATAATAAGTTGAACTACAGGCAAAACAAAAATTAGAGGCAATAGAGTTTTATTGCGAAAAATCTGAATAAATTCTTTTTGAAGAAGATATTTTATTGTGTTCATAAGCTTGAAATTAGAAATTGGAATACCAAGATTTTCATTATTCAAATATCAGTCAAATTTATTCGAGCCTTACTTTAAATTTTTTGACACTTAACAAAATAAAAAAAACAGTCATGCCAAGTAGAACAAGAGTTTCTTTCCATACAAAACTTATACCTGTTCCTTTCAACATCACATTTTTTATAATAATAATGAAGTATTTTGGAGGAATAATGCTACTTAGCCATTGCAAAACCAGAGGCATATTTTCGATAGGAAAAATAAATCCGGACAATAACATTGTTGGCAAAAGCAATGCAAAAAGCGAAATGAACATTGCCACTTGCTGAGAATTTGATACTGTAGAAATGAAAATACCTAATGCAAGTGCCATTACAATGAAGAGCAAACTTTCGAGCATCAACAGGCTAATACTACCTAAGACAGGCATATTGAATACAAAAACGCCCATCGCAATTATCACAACAGCATTTACAAAAGCCATGGCAATGTATGGGCTTACTTTTCCAATTATAATTTGGAAAGGTCTGAGAGGCGACACCAGAAGGACTTCCATAGTTCCGAGCTCTTTTTCACGGGCAATAGAAATTGAGGTCATCATTGCAGAAATAAGCATTAAAATAAGAGCCATAGTTCCAGGAACAAACATAAATGCTCCTTTTAGTTCTTCGTTGTAAAACATACGGATTTCAGGCTCAATTTGAAGTGGCATCTCAACATCTTTTCTTAAACTAATAGCATAATTGCTAATTATACCTTTAGTATAGTTCACAATTAAATTTGCAGTATTTGCATCTGAAGCATCAGCAATGAGTTGGATATTTGCTATGCCCTCCCGTTCAATTTTTTTTGCAAAATCTGCCTCAAAAACTACAACTTCCTTAATAATTCCCGATTTTAGAACATCCTCAATTTCTGTATGCGAATGCAAAACCTTTTTTATCTGAAAATAGCCAGACGAAGACAATTTGTTTGTTATTTCCTGGGAAATATCATCTTTCGATAAATCGAGAATTGCAATTTCGGCATCCTTAATTTCGTTGGTTACAACATATCCAAACAGTAGAATCTGAATTATTGGCATTCCAAAAAGTATAAGCATAGTCCGCTTATCGCGAAATATGTGAAAGAACTCCTTTTTAATAAATCCAAAAAATCGTTTCATAATTTATCCTTTAAAATTACTTTGCCTGGCCAATTTTATAAATACATTTTCGATAGAATCAGTTTCGAATTGCTTTTTCAAATTTGCCGGGGTGTCAATCGCCTCAATTCTACCATCAACCATAATTGAAATACGATGGCAATATTCTGCTTCGTCCATGTAATGTGTTGTTACAAAAACAGTTATATCTTTGTTTGCGGCTTCGTAAATCATATCCCAAAATTGCCGCCTCGTAATGGGATCAACTCCACCTGTGGGTTCATCGAGAAAAACGATGCTCGGCTCATGGAAAATTGCAATCGAAAAAGCCAGTTTTTGCTTCCAGCCTAAAGGCAAAGAGGCTATCAATTTGTTTCGGGCATGTTCGAGTTCAAGCCGCTTAAGCAAAATTGTTGCTTTTGATTTGATGGTTTTTATAGGCATTCCGTAAATTCCTGCATAAAATCTGATATTTTCCCAAACAGTCAGGTCTTCGTAGAGCGAAAATTTTTGGCTCATATAACCAATATTTTTTTTGATGATTTCAGCTTGCTTGTAAACATCATAGCCGGCAACTTCAATTTCACCGGATGTTGGTACAGAAAGTCCACACAAGATTTTAATGGAAGTAGTTTTGCCGGCACCATTGGCTCCAAGAAAACCAAAAATCTCACCCTTTCCAACCTCAAAATTCAGATTGTCGTTTGCAGTGAAACTCCCAAATTTCTTCGTCATATTTTTTGCTCTGATAACAATTTCCTTATTCTTCATTGTGAGAATTTTGTGTCATTAATTCCATAAAACAATCTTCGATATTTGGCGTGATTTGTTCTATAACAATTCCGCTATGATTTTTTGCTTTCAAATTATTTATCAGGTCTTCCCTATTTTCATCTTCATTTTTTGAAATATAATGAAGATATTCTCCGAAAGGATAGACAGAATGAGCGGACTCGTGATTCTTCAAATCTTTCGATAATTTATAAAACTCATCTGATTTAATTGCAAAAACTTTCTTTTCAAACTTTTGCAAAATTCCTGCAGGAGTATCAATTTGCATAAATTCACCATTTTGGATTAAAGCAACCCTGTCGCACAAACTTGCCTCGTCCATGTAGGGTGTTGAAACAATTATGGTAATACCATTTTTTTTTAGTTTTTTAAGCATTTCCCAAAATTCTTTGCGAGAAACAGCATCAACTCCGGTAGTTGGCTCATCTAATACAAGAATTTCCGGCTTATGAATCAGAGCACACGAAAGTGCAAGTTTTTGTTTCATTCCTCCCGAAAGTTTGCCTGCCAATCTTTTTTTGAATGGTTCAATCTGAATGTATATATCTTTGATTAAATCATAGTTATTCTGAATTGTTGTTCCGAAAATTGTTGCAAAAAATTGCAGATTTTCTTCAACGGTCAAATCCTGATAAAGCGAAAATCTGCCGGGCATATATCCTATATTATGTCTGATTTTTTTGTAATCTGCCACTGTATCCAAATTATTCATGCTTGCACTACCTTCATCGGGAATTAGTAAAGTTGTCAAAATTCTCAAAAGGCTTGTTTTCCCGGCTCCATCTGGACCTATCAATCCAAAAAGCTCGCCCTCCGACACATCAAGATTTATATTTTTTAAGGCTTGAATTTTGCCGTAGGATTTATATAAATTCCTTACTTTAATCATGAAATTGAAATTTATATGAAGACTATTTCGCCGGGCATTCCAATTTTTATTCTACCGTCATTTTTTACACGGACTTTCACAGCATAGACCAAATTTACTCGCTCTTCTTTGGTTTGAATAATTTTCGGTGTAAACTCAGCTTTTTCGGAAATCCATGAAATTGTTCCAAAAAGTTCGCTGTTTTCTTTTTCATTTTTATCTATCAAAACTTTCACTTTCTGTCCGAGTTTTATTTTAGGAAGCATTGTCCCACTCACATAGACCCGCAACTCCAGCTCAGTCAAATTGGCAATTTTGTAAATTGATTTTCCAGGGGCAGTTATTTCATTCTGTTCGAGATATTTGTCGAGTACAGTTCCACTTAACGGATTGATAATCTGACATTTACTTATTTGGTCTTCAACAATTTTCAATTGTGCATCCATCGCATTCATTTCGGCAATAATGCTATTTTTCTGAACTTTCGTTGAATTTATCTGACTATCAATTACATTGAACTTTCCTTCCAAATCATCAAATTGTTGCTGACTTACAGCTTTATCTATTAATAGTTTTTTCACTCTATTAAGTTCTGTTTCAACATTTTTCTTTTGCGATTCTAATACTAAAACTTGAGCATCAATATTAGAAAGTTTTGTTTTTATTGCCTGCTTTTTCACCAAAAGAAGATTGTAGTTTAGTTTCAGTTGAGTAGTATCTATCAAACCAACTACCTGATTTTCTGAAAGTAAATCTCCTTCATTAATATTTAGTTCCAACAATTTTCCTCCAAGCTCAGCAGAAATTACAGTTTCCACAGCCTCGAAATTGCCATAGGCATCAGATTTTTTCGCAAGATTTTGGCAAGAAACTGCCCAAACCATCATTACAATTAATAATATTTTTATTGTTTTCATTTTATACTTTTTTATTATTTACCTTGAATATTGTTATAATCTATTTTCGCTTCAATCAGTTGAATTTCATGGGTTTTTAGATTTATTTCAGCCTGAGTTACCAAATTTAATTGGCTTAAATATTCCGAAGAAGTAATTACTCCATTATTTAATTGCGATGAAAAACTTTCCAAAATCTGCTTTTGTAGTTCGATAATTTTCAAGTCTTTATCAATTTTTTGTTCTAAAGAACCAATATTTTTGGAGGCATTCGCAAGTAAAATATTTTGACCTTGCTCGAATGAAGATTTATGAAAATCAATAATGTCGGCTTTAATTTTAAATATTTCCACTTCCTTTTTGGTTTTTTGCCAATCCCAAAAATTCCAGGATAATTTTATTCCGGCAAGGAAGTAAGTGTCGAAATCTTCACTCAACATATTTAGCCCTGGCTTTCCATAAGCAAACTGCCCAAATCCAAAAATCTTAGGATTGTTTTCGTTCTTCTTCAAATTTGCAGCCAAATTGAGTTGTTCTTTTTGAAACTGAAAAAGAGTATTTTCGGGGCGGATCGATAGCTTTTCTAAAACTACGCTATTATCCGGCAAACTTAACTGACTATTCTTTAAGCTTTCGCCAGTCAAAATTTCGAGAATCTCCAGACTTGAAACTAAGTAAAGTTTCACATCTTCAATATTTTGCTCGAGTTTAATTATTTCAACTTCCATAGTCAGAAGGTCTGATTGCAGCAAAATTCCATTTTCTACACCTGATTTTACAGCACCCAATTTCTCGGAAACAAGATTTTTTGCATTTATTAATAATTGAAGGTTTTCTTTTAATATGAAATCTAAGAAAAAAAACTTATTCACTTTTTCCTTTAGTCCAAACATTTCAACTTCAAGCTGTTGAATTTCAGTTTTTACAGAAGCCTTCCTCAGTTCTTTCCTGCTTTTGGTGAGTCCTCCATCATAAATTATTTGATTTAGGTCTAAAAACATTTTGTACTGATCTTTAGTTGGGGTTGGAATATTAATTCCGGGCATGTCAATATCCAAATTGATTACATCGGATTGATAGCTTGCTTGCCCGCCAATTAACAATTTTGGCAAATATGCACTCTGAATTATTTGCATGTCGAGCGATTTTATTTTTTCCAGCTCAGCTTTTTTCAGTCCGAGAGGATGCTTAGAAATTGCCTTTTGCTGACATTCGAAAAGAGTTATTTTATCCTGCGATATTAGTTGGGTCGAAAATAGGATAAGTATTAGTAATAGTTTAGTTCTCATATTTTTTTGAAATTAGAAATTGGAAATTGGAGAGTCAACATGTTTATTTTCAAATTATTAATTTATGTTTTTATTGAATTTATTATAAAATCGGCAACTTCAGTTTTTCGCGATTTCAGAAATTTATTATATTCTCTTTTATTGTTTTTAAACAAAATTGCCTGTACCATATTTCTTGCTACCAGCGGAAAAACACATAATGCTATCAGATTCACAAATATCTGACGGGGGTCCATTTGCTTTATTGAGCCTTCATCCATTTGCTTTTGAATTTTTTTAATTAATTTTTCGGAAGGTAGTCCGGCACTAATGAAAAGCTCTGCCAAACGCTGCGGATTTTTGTTTATTTCCTCTAAAACGAACAATGGTATGTATGGATTTTTTATTAAAACCCCAATATAAAAGTCAGCAAATTTCCTGATAATTTCAAAAACATCGCTTTCTTCGTTTACAATTTTCACAATTTTTGGCAGCATTAGTTGCTTAATGACCGTTGTAAAAACCGACTCGAACAATTTGTCTTTCGAACGATAATAGTAGTGTAGCAGGGCTTTATTAATGCCAGCTTCATCGGCAATTTCCTGCATTCGTGCAGCTGCCTTTCCTTTCCGAATAAAAACATCCTCAGCAGTTTTCAGGATTTTCCCCTCAGTATTTCTATTTTTTTCTTCCATTTTTTAAATAAATGATTTAACCATTTCATTTAACTATTATATTCAACCATTAGGTTAATTTTGATGCAAATAAAACTATTGAGGTGTTTACTTAAATACTAATCTTGATTTGCTGATACGACAAGTGTGGTCTATCCATCATTCTTTCAACAAGTTTGTGAAAAATAGAATCTTTGAAGATAGAACGATTAATCCTGTAAGAGTATTCAGCAAGGTATTTGTCAATGTGTTCTTTATGTACCCATGAATAATTTGTACGGATCCAACTCTTAATCTGATGGATTGCAATATGGAGTTGTTTGAAATTATTCCCTTTGTCACTTGGGACTTGTTTAATATTGTAATCTGCTTGCAATGGGCGGTAACCTTTCCATTCGTCGGTTATTACCTGTGCTCCCGGATCAATATGTTTGGTGAATATCGATCGTAGAGATTTCGCAGAGAAATCCTCTATTCTTAATGCGTAAACCCGTTTTATTTTGTCTTGCTCAGTTAATTCCACAGCGCAGACCACCTTTTTCTTTTTGCTATGATAACTTCGACCTTGTTTATCAGTCTCCTTTCCGCCAACAACAAACTCGTCGACATGTACTGTTCCTTTAATTGGAAGGCCTTGACTGCTTTCCATTCCTTTCCGAATCTTATGCATAAATAGCCACGCGGTTTTGCGTGTAATGCCATATCTTTTAGCAACCTGAGAAGCCGAAAGGCCTTTAGTAGTAGCAGACATCTCAAACATAATCATGAAAGCCTTTCTCACACCAAACTTTACTTTGTGCAATAATGTCCCTGCAGTAGGACTCTCGATATGTTTGCACAAGGTGCAACAACGTTGGTATTTGCTGCCCTCACTAAATTTAGTGTGTTTGCATTTTCGGCACTCAAACCCACTATTCCACTTAATGTCAGACAGATACTTAAGGCAAGCTTCGTCTGATGAAAATCGTTCAGTAAACTCTAAGAGCTTTTCTCCATTATATATTTCCATATATCTTTAATTTTCATGCAAATATAATATTAATTAAGTAAACACCTCAATAAAACTATTTATTTTTTATCTGCAAAATAATTTTTGATATTTTGAAGCGATTTTTAATTGTTAGATAATTAAAATTTTGGGAACATCATTCTTTTGATAGCTCTATTGCAATTTTCCATATGAGAAAATATAAATTTCCTTGATAGTAATACTATTTTTAGATTAAAAAAACAAATCACTAAATTTGCACTAAAACCCGAATATGTCGGATTTAATAAAAAATTGGTTATGAATACAATAAATTTATCTTAGTCAAGATTGAACAAAATGCGTATAAATGGGACAATAATAATATTATTTATAGGATTGATTTTAGTAAGTTGCGGACAAAATAACACTAACAAAAACACGGGATTAGTTGACAATAAAGCACCAAATATGGAAGTTCAGTTAGATACTTCGATGGTTGCAATGCTACCATTTGATACGACAAAAACTTGGATTTTTGAAAATGCCAGACAGACAGAATTATCGATTAATGATTTGATAATAATAGAAGATATACTAACAGGATGTATTTCTGAATACAATACTAAACAAAAACAACTATTCAAAGAGTTAAAATCAAACAATTTAGAATCCAATCTTGATATTAAACACTTTATTATTGACCTTGAAAGATATAAGAGACAATATATGGCTGTGATAAATGATAAAGGAGAAAAAGAGGTTTGGATTAATTGCTTCTGTGATTCATGGGGCAAAAATTGGAGGGAGGAACAGATAATTATTAAAGACGGTGGAAATTGCTATTTCAATTTAAAAATCAATATAAGAAAGAAAAAGTATTATGACTTTATGGTAAATGGATATGCTTAAAGAACTAAACAACACCCAAAAATATAAAAACACCAAAAAACTACCAAATCCGACTTAGCAACTTTAAAATTATTTGTTGTAAAAAATTTGCAAAAATGAATGTTAAATTAAACTATTGAAAATGAGCAATAAAGACAATCACATTAACTACGTTGAATTTAAGGCAAAAAACCTTGAAAAAATAAAGGAATTTTATACTAAATCCTTCGACTGGAATTTCACAGATTATGGGCCAGACTATACGGTATTTTCAGATAGCGGACTTGAGGGAGGATTTCAAAAAACAGAAAATGAAATTATGAATGGAGCTTTAGTAGTTCTTTATCACACAGATCTTGATTTGATTAAAAATGAAATTATCAAGTCTGGCGGAGAAATTTCACAGGATATTTTTTCTTTTCCTGGCGGACGAAGATTCCATTTCATTGATCCGGCAGGCAACGAACTTGCAGTTTGGTCAGACAAATAGGATTCAATATATTGCAGTTTGGATAAAGCGATATACAGGCTACAAGACTTTAAACCTGTCTCAAAAAATCAGCACTTAGTGCCTTTAAGAAAATTCCATTATATTCAAATGACTTCAAAAAGGCAGCAAGAACAAGGCTTGTGAAGAATTTGGCGCTCAGGAGTTTACTTTTGTAAATGACTGATTCAAAATTCAAGCATAAGACAGTTATTGTAGTTTTCTTAGAGCAATTATTACAGTGAGAAAACAACTTATTCCCAAATATTTTGAAGTAATATTGATGTAATTCTTCAACATAAATGATGTATTAAAGAGCCACCTGAATTTTTGATTTAGAATAAATAAGTTACGAATTTTGTTTCCTGAAAATTATTAGATTGTTAATATTAAAAATAATTGAAATGAAACAGTTTGGAAGATTAAGTCGGGTAAATAAAATTATAGTTCTACTATTTTTGCTTCTTTATTGCCAGCATTCGTATAGCCAATTCATAAATGTTGGCTCAGGTTCATATACTACACAATTCCCTGGAGTTGATGCAGCAGGCAGAAATTCCTATCCTTCAGGTACTCCATATACAACCGGTGTGGCAGCAACAAAACCTGCCCCTACCAACGATTGGTGGTCGAAGAAAATCAAAGAAAGCCATGCCGATAATTTGTTCAATTATCCATTTACGCTTAAAACTGTAAGTTCAGGTTTGGTAGTAACATACATGCCTTGGGGAGTTATAGATAGCTTTGAGCCTGTTACAGTTGGGGTTACAGGTTTAAATGCCTCGGCTGCTAATGTTTCCGACTTTTCCGATTGGACTGTAAGCATGGATTGGAGTAATTCGACATACAATTTTCAGGCAACTGCAGGAATTGGAATGCCATTTTTATATTTTACAAAAGGCTCCAGCGATATTGCTCAAATTACCATTACTGAAGGAACTGTTGAAAATTTAAATGAAATGCTAATTATTACAAATGCTCATAATGATGCCGATTTCGCCATTTATGCACCGGCAGGTAGCGTTTGGACTCAAAACGGAAATAATTATACTTCTACTTTAAATGGGGAAAATTACTGGTCTTTAGGATTTATTCCTTTAGATGCAACAAGCGTTTCAACTGTTGCAAACGAATATAAAAAATATGCATATGTATTCCCTTCAAACACAAAAACAAGCTGGAATTACGATACGAATAGCTCAATTCTAAGAACTGATTTTGTTGTAGAAACTGATGTTAAAGAAGGAAGCGATACAAGTATGTTGTTAGGATTACTTCCACATCAGTGGTCAAATCTGGCAGCTAATTCAGCCGTTCCCGGCCAATATTCCTACTCTACTATTCGTGGCGAGCTAAAAACTTTAGATGGAAATAGTTTTAGCGTAGAAAACACCTTTTACGGAATTTTGCCTACACTGCCATATTTAGACTATTACAGCAATGAATTTAATCCGCAGGAAATGAACGAAAAAGTTGAGCTCTTGGAAAACACTGGATTGGATAGCTGGACAGATTCCTACAACGAAGGACAGATGATGAATCGTTTGATTCAGACCGGACGTATAGCCGATTTAACAGGAAACACAACAGCAAGAGATAAGATTCTTGCAACCATAAAAAACCGTCTGGAAGATTGGTTAAAGGCAGAAACCGGCGAGGTGGCATTTTTGTTTTATTACAATCAAACATGGTCGGCATTGCTTGGCTACCCTGCGGGCCATGGGCAGGATGACAACATCAACGACCATCATTTCCATTGGGGATATTTTATTCATGCAGCCTCATTTGTTGAGCAGTTCGATCCAGGTTGGGCAAATCAATGGGGTGAAATGGTGAATTATCTAATACGCGATGCAGCTTGCGAAAATAGAAATGATCCAATGTTTCCTTTTTTAAGAAATTTCAGTCCTTATGCCGGGCATTGCTGGGCTAACGGTTTTGCAACTTTTCCGCAAGGAAACGATCAGGAATCAACATCGGAAAGTATGCAATTCAATTCTGCACTCATTCACTGGGGCACCATTACCGGAAACGATTCTATCAGAGATTTAGGAATTTATCTTTACACAACTGAACAATCGGCAATTGAAGAATACTGGTTCGATATGTACGATCGTATTTTTAACTCAACTCAGCAATATAGCCTGGTATCGAGGGTTTGGGGAAATAGCTACGATAACGGGACATTCTGGACAAGTGATATTGCAGCTTCGTATGGAATTGAAATGTACCCAATTCATGGAGGCTCTTTATATCTTGGGCATGATACAATTTATGTTGAAAACTTATGGAACGAAATTGAACAAAACACAGGAATTCTTGCAAACGAAGTAAATCCTAATTTATGGCACGATGTAATGTGGGAATATCTGGCATTTTTCGACCCCGAAAGTGCAATTTCATTGTACAATTCGTTTCCCGAACGCTCACTTAAATTCGGAATCTCCGATGCTCAGACCTATCATTGGCTGCATTCTATGAATGTTCTCGGAAGAGTAAATCCTATAATAACTGCCGATTACCCATTGGCTGCAACTTTCATTAATAATGGTGAAATCATATACACAGCTCACAATTATGGAAACAGCCAGTTAGATATTACTTTTTCAGATTCTTATGTTTTAAGCGTGTCTGCAAAAAGTATGGCAAGCAGCAAAGATATTTCTTTAAGCGGAACCTTAGCATCAAGTTTTCCTGAGGCATATCCCGGCGGAAGTGTAGAATTAAGCCTTTCAGTAAGTGGCGGTTCTGCAAGCAATATCGAATTTATAGATGGAAACAATTTCATTGGGCAAACTTCTCAAAGTCCATATACTTTTCAGGCTACGAATCTACAAGTTGGGAAACATAGTTTTTATTCAAGAATTTTCGATGGAGCTAACTTTACGATAAGTAATTTAACTACAGTGATAGTTGGCGAACAATTACCTTTTTTGGGAACACCAACAATAATTCCCGGGACAATTCAAGCCGGACAGTTCGATTTTTTTGAAGGTGGAAATGGGCAGGGGATTTCTTATAATGACAACGGTCAAGATAATAATGGCAATTTCAGACCTGATGAATATGTTGATGCGTCAATAGATTTTTCTGAAGGTGCAGTAGTGGGCTGGATTGCAGCTAACGAGTGGTTGGAATATACCATTGATGTTCAGCAAGCTGGCTATTATTCACTTCAGTTTAGATATGCTTGTGGAAACCAAAGTGGTGGCGGACCCTTCCAAATTCTTTCAGATGACGAAATTGTAAATTCAGGAATATCAGTAAATTATACCGGCGATTGGGATGACTGGACAACTAAAACTGTAAATGACATTCCGTTGAAAAGTGGCAAGCAGATTTTAAAACTGTTTTTCGAAAATGGAGAACTAAATCTGGGAAATATGGCATTCACCTACTCCTCTGCACTTACTTATGATCAAGCTGTTGCAGATGCCGGCGAAAATATACTCGTGGTACTTCCCGACAATTCTACAAACCTTGACGCAAGCAATAGCACAAATCCGGGTAGTGCAAATTTATCCTATTCTTGGACTCAAATTTATGGTCCCTCAACACTTACATTTTCTAACACACAAACTGCACAACCAACAATTTCAACATTAGTTGAAGGTATTTATCTCATTAGGTTAGATGTCGATAATGGCACATATTCCGACCAGGATGAAGTTTATGTAATTTCGAGCACAAGCAACAATGTGGCTCCAAAAGTCTCCATTATCACTCCTTCCGATAATTCTGAATATATTGAAGAGGAAACACTTTTAGTTTCAGCGGTAGCTTCCGATTTGATTGGCTATGTCGAAAAAGTTGAGTTTTACGCAAATAATGTTTTTCTAAGCGAAGCAACTCAATTCCCATACGAAACCGACTGGACACCACTGGTAGGCCAGCACATTTTAACAGCTATTGCTATTGACAACGATGGAAATTCAACCACATCCGATGAAATTAATATTTCTATTACCCCTGCCCCATCCTGTTACGGTACTTCTTCAAACGGTGAGTTCGATTACGAGTTTTCTCCCGACGATGATAATCCGACCATTACATTTATTCCTACTATAGCAGGAATGGGAAATCCTACTTGTATTTTATATTACAGTACAAATCCAAGCAACATGCCCGGATATATTGTAAGCCCAAATGTAGCTTACCAAATTACAGCTTCTGAAGGGGAGCTAATATATTTTTATTATACATATTCATACCCCGGGCAAGGCGAACATAATAATTCTGCCGATAAGGATACCTATGTTGTAGGAAGCTGTAAAACAGTATCAATTCCAGATTTTGATGAAAGCACTGCAGTGAAATATTTTCCAAATCCTGTATCAAACAAATTAAGTTTAGAATTGCCTGTCGGCAGAAATGAAATTACTGTTTTCGATTGCACAGGAAGAACAATTTCGAGTTTTGTAGTTACAAACAAATATTCTTCTTTCGACATGGAAAACTTTGATTCGGGAGTTTACATTTTTAGGGTTTCAAATAATATGGATATAACTACTTTTAAGGTAATAAAGTGAACTTCTAAAAATGCAAATTTTAGAAATCCCTTAAAGTAAAATTTAAAGCATTAGAAAATGATAAATAGAATAGCGATAATAATTGTATCCACTTTGCTGGCATATAGCTGTACGTCAGTAAAATCAAAAGAAGTATCAATTTCTGAACGTCAGATTCTTGTTAATGGCAAACCATATCTCATTAAAGGGGTATGTTACACACCTATTCCGAAGGGCAGTAATATCCTCAACTACGATGGTTTAACCGAAGACCTTGCATTGATGGTTGAGGCTGGAATAAATACCATTCGGATTTATAAACCAATTGATAATGCCAGCTTGCTCGATCAGATTCATGCTGCAGGTATTAAAGTGATTGTTGGATTCGGTTACAACCAAGATGGATTTTATGATATTTTATCCGGTTCCTTCATCGATTATGTGAATAATTACAAGACGCACGAAGCCATTCTCTTTTGGGAACTGGGCAATGAGTTTAATTATCACCCCGAGTGGTTTGAAGGAGATATGAACAAGTGGTACAAAGCCTTAAATGATGCGGCAGATATTATTCATCGGAACGATTCAATACACCCTGTGGCAAGTGCACATGGTGAATTACCAAAAAAGAATGTTCTGGATTTATGTCCAAACATTGATATTTGGGGAATGAATGTATATCGTTGGGACAATCCTGAAGGTATTTTTAAGGAATGGACTGCTTTGAGTGATAAACCAATGTATCTGTCGGAAGCCGGAGCAGACAGTTATATGACTGCTACAAGCCATGGCTATGAGAAAGGCAGAAATCAAGATGCACAAGCCAATGCCACCAAAGCTATTTTAGATGATATTTTCAATGCTACTGATGTCTGCTCAGGAGTTGCAATTTTTGCTTTTGTTGATGAATGGTGGAAAGCAGGCGACATAAATTCTCAAGACACGGGAGGTTGGGCTCCAAATAGTAGCGCTGTGCCATACGATGGTACAGCAAACGAGGAATACTGGGGAATAGTTGACATCGACAGAAACAAAAAAAAGGCTTTTAAAGTCGTTAAAGACAGGTTTACCAAGCCTTAATAAATCAGAATCCCGTTCACTTGGTTTTAATTAAACCTGATGGAAGATGTTTTACAATCCGATTGAAAACTTCTTCAGGCCTTCATTTATCGTAAGTAATCAGTGTCGGAAACTTGAATTAAAAATTAGATTTCTCTGTGAAACTAAGTGCCTTTATTTGTGATTCTTTGTGAAACAGTTATTACACAAACTTGCACAAAGATTAAAAAGGATTATTTAGAATCTGTATCATCAAAACTATTTTGTACATGAATAGTTACAGTTTTTAGTCATTAGTTTTATTACCACATAAGGCAGCATACATTCAAAGTTGATGGTCATGCTGCTGTGAAGACAGGATTATTACTTGCTAAAAACATTAATTTTTTGTATATTTGTTGCATGGAGAATAATGAAAATATTGGACTTGATTTTGAAATTGATGAGCTAACAAATTCAGTTAGAAACATTACTACAAATGACAGTTTTCAAACTTCAATTTCAAGAATTACCAAAGCTGATTTAAAAACAATTACTAAAAGGAAAGCTTGGTTATTTAGCTGGAGACAAGAACTTAGTTTTCCAGAAAGAGATGTTTTCAAACTGACAATCATCAATAATCAAAGCATCATTCAAGGATTGAATAGTTTAGAAGTAAAATCTGATCATGTTTTTATTCACCTTGTAGAAAGTGCACCATTTAACAAAGGGAAAAAGAAAATTTATTCTGGGGTACCTGGAAACTTAGTTGCATTTGCTTGTAAGCTTTCCTTTCAGAGAGGACATGAAGGAAACATTGCTTTCATTTCTAAAACTGAACTTATTAATCACTATATTGAAAGCTTAGGAGCTATTCATTTTGGCGGAAGACTTATGATCATTGACACAAAAGCTGCATTGAAACTTATGAATAAATATTATTCAAACTTGATATTATGAAAACTGATAAAAAAATAGAACTTGACGTGGACTTCATTGGCGATCAGAAACCATTGACAAAAGAGGAAAAAGGAAAATTGAGTGAATTTTTCCAAAAGCGAAAAAAGAAAATGACTCGCACAAAGACAAGAAATAAGGAACTCGTAGATTAATGCACGAACTACCAATCGAATAGGCGGCTGAAGGTCAAATAACCATTAGTGCAGCTCTCACAAGTCTGCTTAGCTTGCTGAAATACCTCTATGTGTACAGGTCTTGTACATACCGGTTTAGCAAAAGAAAATTTGAGTTGATGCTCTGCTGGCATATCCATCAGGGATGGGATTATAGGAAAAATGACAAAAATAGTTTGCGAGCTTACAGAATTCTTATATTTTTGCAAAAGTGTTTTTAATTTAAATTAATGTTTAGCAAAGTCAATCAATATTAGAGCATGAATCAAATAAAACAACAGAAATATACACACATGTATCAAGCACAAAGTTCAATGAAATTAATAATCCCTTCGACAATATGGACATTTAAAACAAATAATAATAATAATAAAGAAATAAACGGAATTTTCCGTTTATACTAATGTTAGCACACATGAAAAATATGAAACAAACTTTAAAATTGACAGTCATCACTTTACTTATTTTGGTTTCATGTGATCAAAAGGAAATAAGTGAACGGCATAAAAAAGCTAAAAATGCAGCCGATTATATTATTAATAACTTAGATAAACCTGAAATTGTACATAAATTTCCAGACAAGCATTTTGACAAAACATATATTGCAAAGAATTTATCTTATCTTAGGGAGAATTGTGATTGGAAGAACAGAAATGGAAAATATGTTGACTCCTTTTCACAAAAGAAAATTGGAGGGGATGATAGAATAACATTTTTTTACGAATTTTTTCTAAAGTGTGATAGTATAAGAATTATATTTGACTATATTGTTGAAAATGAAGAACCTGAATTTGTGTATTTTGGGATTGAACAAATTGAGAAACCAAATAAAATGATAATTAATCCCAGTAAACAATTACTGAATAATAATTAACGTGTGCTAATCGAGTAGGCGGCTGATGGCAAAATAGCCACCAGTACACCTCTCACACCACTAAGCGTACGGATCTCGTACTTATCGCTTCATTAAGCAAATGAAAATTTGAGTTGATTCTCAGAAGGAAATCTCTCAGGGATGGGATTATAGGAAAAAAGACAAAAATAGTTTGCTGACTAATAGAATTATTTTATTTTTGCAATTGTATAATTAACATTTAATTAATGTATAGCAAAGTCAACAAATATTAGGACATGAATCAAGTAGTACAACAGAAATTTACACACATGTTTCAGAAAATAATTTCAAAAATTTTAAAAACCCGATAGATGACTTTGAAATATAAAAAAACAAAAAGGTGTTCATACACGCCCAAATTGGTTGTGTATGTACACCTTTTTCAGAGGATAAAAGAGATATATGAACAATTGTTTATATACAATCGTTGATCAGCAATTGGGCTGATGAATTTATTATTTAAAAAATTTCAGGATGAATATGAAAGGAGTTTCTTTTAATTTAGAATTGCAAAGTTTACGCTTGCAGCGTTCGAGTGTTTCACACTTGTTACGTAAAACGTCAAGACTTTGCAAAGGTATGATTTTTTTTGAGAAAATCAAGTACCTTATAAAGAAACGTATTGCGGATTCCTCCGTTTGCTTCATTGAACGAGTTCATACACCAATGTATAATCCATTAAATGAAGTATTGAAATTTTTATATTTTAAAGCGGTATTCATCAGCCCAACTGCTGATAACATCATAGGATTTAAGGCTCAGTTGAGCCAAAAAAAAATGCGAAAAAGTTGATATTTTTTTCGCATTTTTTTTGAAGCTATAATGTATGGATACT
>Ga0209361_1001269_pt1 | contig 17719 bp, 18 predicted proteins | sample SaaInlV_200m_DNA_3_FD_184657 | JGI IMG/M metagenome (GOLD analysis project Ga0209361, IMG submission 184657) | Marine microbial communities from expanding oxygen minimum zones in the Saanich Inlet - SI037_S4LV_200m_DNA (SPAdes) (version 2) | ecosystem: Environmental > Aquatic > Marine >... | reverse complement strand
TTTACATTTAATTCACTACAAAATTTTTCAACAATTTCTAATGCCTCATTTCTATATCCTGGAATCCCTTCATCAATAGTAATTACAATAATTTTAAAATGATGAGTTGTTGCCATTTCATGAATAATTTTTAGTAATGCGAGTGAATCTTTTCCTCCAGATACTGCAACAGCAACTAAATCATTGTGTTGAATCATTTTATATTTTGAAATTGTTTTGGCAGTTTTTCTTACAATAGACTTTGAGAAACATTGTGAACATAATTTTTGCCCTGAATATTTTCTAGTATATGCTGCCTGATTTTCACAGTTATCACATTTCATAAATTCAGATACTTTTTTTTCATTAATGATTCTTTAGGTATTTTCTAGATTGTAAACCATCCAGATTTAATATATGATAAAGCAATATTCAAACCAAATAATGCAAAGGTAAATCCATAAATTCCCCACATTACACCATTTACAGCTTTATCTGAAATTCTTTTATCAATAATTATGTGGATGAATTTTCCTCCATCTAAAATTGGTAGAGGTAGCATATTGATAATTCCTATGAAAAATGAAATCATCCATAACCATAACAAGAACATTGAAATGTTAAAATCTACACTTGTCCAGTCAATGAAATTCATTACAGGGTTGTATGGAATTGCATTATCTCTCATTATTCCAATTAAACCTCTTTCAGGATCATCTGGTGATGCCATTACTTCTAATCCGAATTCTAATACTTGACCATCTCTAAGTACAGTGACACTTGCCATTTCTCCGGGATTTAAAACGGGGAAATCAGCTGGACCATAAATCTGCACATCGTTAATTGTAGTAATAATATCATTAGCAAGTAATCCTGCTTGTTCAGCTCCTGAATTTTCCATTATTGAAAGTATCAAAACTCCTTGCGATAATTCATAAAATGTGTTTAAGATAACATCACCAAATAATGGAATACTTTCTAAAACCATTCCAAAAATTGGATTTGTTAACATAATTGCACCTAAAACTATTGCAAACAATACATTTGATGTAGCTCCTGCTCCAATCACTCTTAATTTTGAAATCTTTTTAGCTTTTTCAAATTCTTCTTCATCTGGTTCTACAAATCCTGCAAATAATGCAATGAATATTGCAAATCCACCTGTTTTGATTTTTATTTTTTCTAATGCAGCTACTATACCATGTGCTCCTTCATGCATAACTAGTACAATTGGAATTGAAAGTAAAAAGTATGTAATAGCTGGTGCTGAAGTTAATGTAACACCTGGAATAAGTACTGTTAATTCTGAAAATCCATCTGGAGCAACAAAATAGTTTGAAACATTATTTAACAAAAAGTAAAATGCAAATCCCATCATAAGAAAACCTGCAATTACACTTAGATCGGCAAAAACTTTGATGCCCCTTTTTGTTCTTCCAAGTACTTTGATTAAAACATCATTGACACTTTTATTCTTGTACACTAGACTGTATGCCTTTAACTCAAAACCATATTTTTCCAATTTTAGGGCTTTAGCAACTACAATAATTCCAACCCAAGCCATTAAGACATAGATAATTGCATTTTGAGTAATAAAATCAAGTTCCAAACTAATTGTTAATTTTTTATGGCACGGACATTTATCGGTTACTATGAAAGCAGTGATTATAATCTCAACTTATCCTGATAAAAAATCTATTTCAAAAATTGCAAAAGAATTTGTACAAAATAAGACTGTGGCATGTGTTAATATTTCAAAAATTTCTTCAATGTATTCTTGGAAGAATAAAATAGAAAATACATCAGAATATCTAGCAATTTTTAAAACTATTTCAAAAAACAAGAAATTACTAAAACAAAAAATTAAAGAAACTCATCCATATGATGTTCCTGAAATAGCAGAAATTGATGTTTCATCAATAAACAAAACATATCTAAATTGGTTAGTAGAATCTACAAATTAAGATTCTATTGAATATCGTAATAACGATATTATTCCACCTAGACCCGTAACTCTTAGACCGATGTCTGTGGATGAATCAACACTGTAAATTTTTACCCCCTTATTTTCAACATCGTTTAGAAAATCTATCATCTTTTGTTCATCATCTTGAATTACCTTGTCTGAAAATACGAGTGATTCAACTGCACCCATTTGATTTGCGTTAAACGTTTCATCAAATCCCATGGTAAATTTTTTGCTTTTTTTATTTGCAAGAACCATTACTTCATCAATTATTGATGATGCTTTGGCTAGATTACTATCGGACATTATTTCTCTCATTGTTTGAGATTTTGTAAATACGTAAATTCCATCTTCACCTCCTGAATCAATTCCATCTACAATTTGAATATTATATTTTTGAAAATTTTGTGATTTTTGAATAAAATTTGAATATCTTTTTTTGGTTTCACCTGGACCAAAAATTACTATCGAATCCCCTTTTTTGAGAATAGATAATGTTGCTTGTTGTACTTGCTCAAAAAATTTTTCAATATTAAAATTAGTTTTGTATCTTTTACCGCCTGAACCTGAATAGATATTTGGCATAAATTCTAGATGTGTTCCTCTCAGTCTTGCAATTCCACAATCAGCAGTATCAATTGCAACAAGCACAAAACCAATTTGATTATTACTTGATTCTAATAGAGTTTTTTCAATTGGTGACCATTTTTTCTTTGAAATTGTAACTCCATCACCAATTTTTAGAATTATTGAATGATGTGAACCGTGTGGCACTGATTCATTACTTGATTCAGAAATTGTTCCGCCTGCTCTTAATCTATCTAAGACATCATCAAGTGAAATTTTTTCTACTATTATTGAAATTCTTACTTTGATTCTTTCACCTTTGTCTGGTCTTGAATAATCTTTATCTTGTTTTAGTACTCTAGTAGTATCTCCAATAATTTTATCATCTTTTTTAATTATTCGACGTAAATTCAAAAGATCATCTGAATCTTCAGGAATTACAGAAATTGAATTCTCATCTATAATTTTTGTAATCATAATATTGTGTTATTTTATAAAATGAAAAAAGTTTAGTTTGTAACTTCGTTAGTTTTTGATTCTTCAGATTTTTTCTGTAGATATTTTTCAACCCACTCCAAAGTAAGTACTCCTGATTCTGATAGATTTGTAAGAGAGTTTGCAGATGCTTCACCTGTTACTTTCCCATTATTTCTTTTTATTTGACGCCATTTTAGAGATGTGTTTCCACTTTTTGAATTATAGATAATTCCAAGAATATCTCTTGCATTTACAAATGTCATATCTCTAATTTTTTTCAAAGTAACTTTGTCTGCTGCCTCTACATAAATTGCACCAAGACTATCTTCTCTTTCTGCAAAAACTTCAGAATCTTCCAAATAACTTCTAGGTGCATAGGATCTACATGTACTTGAAATGATAAATCTTCGAAAGCTTTCTACTGATGCTGGAGTATCTATTGCAACCATTTTGAATGATTAAATTCTTGGCCATTTATCAAGCTTCTTGAAAGACTCAATAGGAATCTGCTTGAAATATGCCTTGCAGGCAGTGATGACCCTATCCCTCTGATTAATGATGAGGATCTTGAGTTCTGAGCCTGCTTTAGAATTTTAAAGGATGATTGATTTTGCAAAGTATGAAATCCATTACTGAATATCTTACATTTGAAGTTAAAACGAGAAGAGCATTTGTCAACATTACTCCAAAAATTAGAAAATTAGTTACAAAAAGTAAAATCAAAGAAGGACTTTGTCTTGTAAATGCAATGCATATCACTGCAAGTGTTTTCATAAATGATAATGAAAGTGGATTACTACACGATTATGAAAAATGGTTAGAGCATTTGGCACCACATGAACCAACAAATCAATATGATCATAACAAAACTGGTGAAGATAATGCCGATGCTCATCTAAAACGACAAGTAATGGGCCGAGAAGTTGTTGTTGCAATAACTAATGGGGAATTAGATTTTGGTCCATGGGAAGAAATTTTCTATGGAGAATTTGATGGAAAAAGACCAAAAAGAGTTTTAGTAAAAATTATCGGCGAATAACTATCCAAAGTCTGCATCACGTTTTTGACTTTGTGATTCATTCTTTCTTGCAGCATCTCTAAATTCATCATCATGATTTTGAGGTCCATGACCACAATCCATACATGCTATTTTGAATCCATCATCACTTTTTTTGTAAGTTTCACATCCACAAAAGCATGCCATGATAGAATGAATTTTCTTTAAGATATATCTTTTAGCATATTGTTAAGTTGATTCACAACATGGACCAATTGGAATATCCAAATTATGTGGACATTTTCTTGGATGATTTAACATTGTACACAAGGCATCTGTAAATTGTTTATTCATATGATGTTCAATTCCACATACCATTTCCTCATCAATTTCTACTTTTAATGCACTATCCATGAGTACTTCTAATAATCTACTGTTTCTCATCATGCTTGAACCAATTGTTTGACCATCTTCTGTGAGTTTTACTCCTGCTTTGTTGTAATTTACTAAATTTTTACCATTTAATTTTTTTAACATTTGAACAACACTTGGCTGTCGTACATTGAGCATTTTAGCAATTGTACTAATTTTGACATCTTCTTTTCTTTCTTTCAAATGCCAAATTGCTTTTAAATACATCTCGATATGCTCTGCTTCTGCTGTTCCTACAAACAGAGTTTCTTTGTCTTCTAATACGTCCATGTTAAATCTATTTTGAATCTTTTAATAAATATTCAAAATATTGTCGTGCAAATCCTGCTAATCCTGCATGATCTGCCCAAATTGCTACGATATCTGAAGAACTCTCACCTGCTACTTCTGGACCTAACAAAATTACAACATATTTTTTATCAGAAATAATACCTCCTCCAAACAAACCTTTCTTGATTTTTACAGTTGAAACTCTTTTGATTGCTTTGATTGATTCTTTATCTATTTTATCTGATGCAAGTATTGTGATATCTACCCCTTTATCGTGAAGAGATCTTAATTTTGGTAGTGCCTGTTTTACTAATTCTTCTCCAGCTTCTGGTAATGCAATCATTACTTCATTTCTACAAGTTTCAACCATCTCTAAAATTTTAGCTGCAATGTTTAATGCACCTGATATTACCCAAATGTCTGGTTTTTCACTTGTTCCACTTTTTTCATATAATGGAACTAGTTCATTTAAAATTACACTTTGATTTTTAAAAAAATCATCCTCCATTTTTTGTTTTGTTGATTCTAATCCTGTTGATGGCGATTTTGCGAAATATTTTGTTGGTCTTGAATCATCTGAACTGATCCAATTTTTTTCCTCTAACGTTCCTAGAACTTCATAAATTTTTGAGTATGGCACTCCTGACTTTTGACTCAGATCTGATGCTGATTGTTCACCTGTTTTTAGTAGAACTGAAAATGTTTTGATTTCATAACTTGTGAGCCCAATTTTTTCCAAAGATTTTCTTGTCTTGTCAGATATGCTCATGCGATCTAACAGATCAGTTTTACTATTTAAATCACTCACGCTTACCTCCTAAATTCCCCACGGGGCCAAGTATGAAATACATTAAATACCAATTCAGAAAAAATTCATTTGTAGGCATGGCACTGATTCAGATATCTAATCAATCGACTAAAAATTTAGGTAAAAAATCAACGATTAGATTCACTCAAAGTATCTGCCCTGACTGTAACATGATTCTTGATGCTGAAGTCTTTGAGCGAGATAGTAAGGTCTTCATGTCAAAAGTTTGTCCAACTCACGGTGAATGTGAGGAATTATACTTTGGTTCTTATGAAATGTATAAAAAATTCAGTACATACTGGATGGATGGAAAAGGTGCTCATTCTCCAAATGTAATGATTGACAAATGTTCTTGTCCAAATAACTGTGGATTGTGTTCAAATCACTTGTCTCACAGTGGACTTGCAAACATGATTGTAACTAACAGATGTGATTTAACATGCTGGTACTGCTTTTTCTATGTAAAGAAGGGATTAGAAGGTGCTTACATGTATGAACCAGATCATACCCAAATTCGAGGAATGATGAAAACTCTAAGAGCAGAAAGACCAATTCCTGGAAACTCTATGCAAATTACTGGTGGTGAACCAATGTTGAGAGAAGATATTGCTGATGTTATTAAAATTATGAAAGAAGAAGGTGTTGACCATATTCAAATGAATACTAATGGTATTAGACACGCAATGGATCCAGAGGCTGCACGTGAAGTAAGACTTGCTGGGTGTAACAACTTGTATCTTTCATTTGATGGTGTTACTGCTAGAACAAATCCAAAGAACCACTGGGAAATTCCATATGCCCTTGATAGTTGTAGAAAAACTGGAACTACTGTAGTATTTGTTCCAACTGTGATTAAATCAATTAATGACCATGAATTAGGTGGAATAATTAGATATGCACAAAAGAATATGGATGTAGTTCATGCTGTTAATTTCCAACCAGTATCCCTTACAGGAAGAATGGGAAAACAAGAACGTGAGAAATATAGAATTACAGTTCCTGATTGTGTTCAAAGAATTGAAGAGCAAACAAACGGTGAGGTAACTGTTGATGATTGGTTCCCAGTCCCAAGTTGTATGCCACTAACTAATGTAATTGAAGCATTTTCAAGTAAACCAAAATATGAATTGTCAATCCACTTTGCATGTGGTGCAGGAACATACATCTTTGAGGATGCAGATACAAAGAAGTTTGTCCCATTAACAAAATTCTGTGATATTCAAGGAATGCTTGAATTATTTGAAGATAAAGCAGAAGAGATTCGTTCTGGTAAAAATAAGTACTTTACAATGCTTGAAGTTGTAAGAAAACTCAAAGGATTTGTTGATTCTAAAAAACAGCCAGCAGGATTAGACTTGGCAAAAATGTTTGGTAATATTCTCATGAAGAGATCATTTGATTCAATTGGTTCATGGCACGTAAAGGGATTATTCCTTGGTATGATGCATTTTCAAGACAAATACAATGAAGATTTGGAAAGACTACAAAGATGTGATATTCACTATGTTACTCCAGACCTTAGAATCGTTCCATTTTGTGCATTTAATGTTATTCCTGAATGGTATAGAGACAGAATTCAAAAGAAATTCTCCGTCACTGTTGAGGAATGGGAGCAAAGAGAAGATGTTAAACTAGAAGACTGTTTGTACAGAGGACTAATGAGACGCGGTGCTGGTGATGAGTTAGCTGCTGGTTGTGCTAAAAGTCAAATGTTCCATGATGCAGCACAAGCAACAATGTAAAAGAATTTTTAATCAAATACCTTAAAAGTTCATAGTTCAATTTTTAGTATGAAAATTTTACTTATTTCTCCAACACAATCTGGTATTGGTGGAATTGCTCAACATGTTAAAAATTTAGAAAATTTCTTAGAAAAAAATGATAATACTGTAGAAATTATTTCTTCAGAAAATACGTTTACAATTCCAATTAAAGGATTAAAAAATCCAAGTTTTATGATTTCATCATTTTTAAAAACTAAATTTAAAAAAAATTTTGATATTGTTCATGCTCATAATATTCCATCAGCATTAGCAATGAAAAATTCTCCCGGAAAAAAAATTCTTACTATACATGGAATATTTTCAGAACAAATTGATCAATTACATGGTAAAACAACTGGAAATATTTCAAAAAAATATGAAAAAGATGCATTATCTTGGGCTGATATGATTACCGTAATCTCTAAAGAATCATATGATTATTACACATCTTTAGGACATAAAGTAATTCAAATTCCTAATGCCATTGATATTTCATCTTTATCTACTGATGAAGATAGAAAATATGAAAAACAAGTACTATTTGCAGGTAGATTATCTAAAGAAAAAGGAGTTAAAACATTAATTGAGATATGTAAGAAACTTCCACACGACATACATCTAATAATTATTGGAGATGGTCCTGAAGTAGAAAACATAAAAAAACTTGAATCATCTCAAAACAATATTCATTATTTAGGCTCAAAGAATCATCAGCAAACAATTTCATTGATTAAAGGCTCAGATGTATTAGTTCAACCTTCATTTTCTGAGGGAATAAGCACAACTATTCTTGAATCTATGGCCTGTAAAACAGTCATTGTTGCATCAAATGTGGGAGGTAATTTAGAATTAATTCAAGATCAAGAATCAGGAATTTTAGTAGAACCCACAAATCCTGAAATATTTTGTGAAAAAATTATTGAATTAATATCTGATAAATTATTACGAAATAAATTATCTACTTTATCATATGAAAATGTAAAAAAATATGATTGGAACATTATTGGAAAACAATATCTTGAACTTTATAATTCACTTCTATGATTTTAGGATAAATAATTTTTAATCAAATCTTTTAATCCTTCTTTTAAATTGATTTTATGACTCCAATTGAATGATTTGTTTGTGAAATTCATATCTGCTTGACTAATCTCAATATCTCCTTCAAGTTGAGGCCCATGTATTATTTCATGTTTATGATTAGATAATTCTACCATTAATTTAGCCAAATCATTTATTGATGTTGGAATTCCTGTACCAATGTTAAAAAAACCATTTTTAGTTTTACTTTCCATTGCAGTAATATTTGCTTGAGCAATATCTTTGACATGAATAAAATCTCTAATTTGATTTCCATTACCATTAACAATAAATGATTTTTGATTTTTAATATTTTCAAGAAATTTTGTTATTACTCCTGCATATGATCCAATTTGCCCTATTCCATAGACATTAAAATATCTTAAACCGATTATTGATACATTATTTTTTGATAATTTTTCTGCAAGTAATTCATCATCTAACTTTGTTTGGCCATAAGGATTAATTGGTTTTCTATCTGCATTTTCTTTGATAGGGGTATTTTTTACATCTCCATAAATACTTGAACTACTGGCATATACTGCACGAATATTTTCTTTTTGTGCAATTTCAAAGATATTTTTTGTTCCTATAACATTTACATCATGATATTCTTTTGGCTTTTCAAAAGATTCAGGAACTGCTGTTAAAGCTGCTTCATGAAATATTCCATCACAATTTTTTATGATTTTTTCTAAATCATTTTTTTTTTGAATATCTATTTGATAAAAATTTATTTTATCTATAATTTCTTTTAAATTCTCTTTTCTCCCTGTGTGAAGATTATCTATAATATCTACATCATGACCTTTTTTAATTAGTAATTTAGCAATATTATTTCCAATAAAACCTGCACCACCAGTTATAACATATTTCATGGTTGATGTGATTTTAATTGATTTTTAAATTTTGGTAAACAATAACTAAAAGTAAATAATCCCATAAAACTGGTGAAATGAGTAATATGAAAAAAATTCTAGATATGACTGATTCAGAAATAGTTGATACAATTCAGTCAGGAAAATTAAATATTTGTGTTATTGGTATTGGTAGGATAGGCTTACCAACTGCACTTTCATTTGCCAATTCTGGTTTGCCAACTATAGGAGTTGATATCAATGAAAAATTAGTTGAAATGATAAATTCTAGAAATTTTCCTTTAAATGATGAACCTGGTTATGATATTATTTTTGATAAAGTAATTAATGAAAAAAAATTTAAAGCTACAACCCATTTTAGTGAGGGAGTAAATTATAGTGATGTTATTGTATTATCACTTCCTACCCCAATGGATGAAAAAAATATCCCTGATTATTCATCATTACTATCAATAGCAAAAAAACTTCATGATGAAATATCTGATGGAAAATTAATTATAATTGAAAGTACAGTTGAACCTGGTTTTGTTGAAAATGATTTTTTAAAAATTATTGAAGGTGATGATAATAAATTAAAGTTAGGAAAAAATTTTGCTCTGGGTGTTTGTCCTGAAACTGCAAATCCTGGACAGATTTTAAATGATTTTGAACGATTACCTCGTCTTGTTGGTGCAATGGATGAGCACACACAGAATTTAATTACAAAAATTTACAAACATGTTTTTACAGTAGAACTAATCCCAATGCCCAATTGTAAAACTGCAAATGCTGTAAAATTAACCACAAATGTATTTCGAGATCTAAATATTGCATTTATTAATGAATTAGCATTAATTTTTGAAAAAGCAGGAATTGATATAATGACAGTTCTTGAAGCAGCTAAAACAAAATATAACTTTCAGGTACATTATCCTAGTGCTGGAGTTGGAGGTCCATGTTTACCTGTAAACTCATATCAAATGATAAATTTTGCAAAGAATTTTACTTCTAAAACTTTTGGATTAGTTGAAAATGGAAGAAAAATTAATGAAAATATGCCATTTCATACTGTAGAACTTTTAGAAGACGCATTAAATGAAATCAAAAAACCTTTGTCAGGCTCATCAATCCTTGTTTTAGGAGTTTCATACAAACCAGACGTAAAAGATATTCAACTTTCCCCTGTAGAAAAAATCATAAATTTACTTCAAGAAAAAGGTGCAAATATTTTAATTTATGATCCATATTTTAAAAACTCAGAAATATTTGGAATTAAAACACTAAATGATTTTGTTCAAAATTTAGAAAATTCTGATGGTTTAATTATTGCTACAGCACATAAAGAATTTCATAATATTGATCCAATATTTTTAAAATCTAAAATGAAAACCCCTGTGGTAATTGATTCGAAAAACATTATTAATCAAAATCTTGCAAATCAAGCTGGATTAATTTATAGAGGAATAGGAAGAGGAAAATTATAATAAATGAATTTAGATTCTATTAAATCTATTCTTACACTTAGATATGATGATACTCAAACACCAATCCTTCCAAAATTAACATCAAGAGATTTAATTAAAAAAGAAAATTTTTCAATAGAAAATATTCATTCACAATTAATTTCTTACCTACAAAAACAAATTCCAAATGATTACTCAAAACCTATTTCTATTTCATTAAGTGGGGGGGTTGATTCATCACTTCTTTTGTGTATTTTAAAAGAAAGTTTTCCTGATAATCAAATTGATGCTATCTCGATCAAATTTTCTGATAGTGTTGATGAAACTGAAACAGCATCACAAATTGCAAAAAAGGTTGGAGTCAATCATCATATTGTTGAAGTAGATAATTATCTTGAAAAACTCTCAGATGCAATATCTATTACAAAACTTCCTTTTTGGGATATTCATTGGTATTACATTGTTGAGAACGCAAAACATTTCTCAAATTATCTAGTTTCTGGTGATGGTGGTGATGAATTATTTGGTGGATATATTTTTCGTTATTCTAAATTTTTATCTAAAATTCATCCTAATTCTACTGTAAATGACAAAATTCAGGCGTATCTTTCTTGCCATGAACGAGATCATGTTCCAGATCAAGATGATATATTTACCAAAAAAATGGAATTCAATTGGCAAGTAATTTATGATAAACTTGTACCATTTTTTGATAATGAATTATCTCCACTGGAACAAGTTTTTTTAGCGGATTATAATGGGAAATTACTGTATAATTTCTCTATTGTTAATAATTCACTTGCAAAAAGTTTCAATATTCAATCAATTACTCCCCTTTTATTCCCAGAATTGATTCAAAAATCAATGAAAATTAATTCTACTCAAAAATATGATTCTCTATCTAATGTTGGAAAATTACCTTTAAGAAAAATTTTAGAAAAATTTGGAATAAATGATCTTATTTTAAAACAGAAACAAGGTTTTTCAGTTAATACAAAAAATCTTTGGAAAAATTATGGATTAACTATGGCTAATGATTATCTTTCTGATGCAAAAATAATTCAAGATGGCTGGGTTAACAGAGATTGGATTCAATCAAATCTAAATGATCAAAATATTGATATTCGTCATATCAATAAGCTTCTAGGTTTACTTGCATTTGAAATATGGTATAGACAATTTTCAAAAACTTGAATTAAAAAATTTTTACATTAAGAATTTTATAAATTATTTTTAATTTCATTTACAAACTTTTTTGCAATGATATCCCAACTGAAATTTTCTTCAACAAATTTTCTACCAGATAATCCCATTTGATGTCTAGTTTTTTCATCATTTAATAATAATGATATTTTATCTATCCATTCTGCATGATCTCCTTTTTCAATCAAAAAACCTGTTTCTTTATCTTTCATTAATTCTGGAATGCCTCCTACATTTGTAGCTAAAACTGGTTTTTTCATTAACTGTGCTTCTTGTAAAGTTAATGGTGACATATCAAGACCACTTATCAAACCGTACACATCAATTTCATCAAGAAATTCTCTTACTTTATCTGGATAATTCATTGAGCCTAACCATACAAAATTTTCATATTTGTTCAAGATTGACAAAATTTTATCTCTATAAGGCCCATCTCCTACCCAATAAAATGTAATTTCTGGATTTGCATCTAAAATTTTAGATAAAATTAACATCTCTTTAGTTTTACCCCAAATCGTTGCTCCTTGTAATATTCCTACACAAGGATGTTTTAGTTTCATTCCTTTGGTTTTAAACCAGTTTTCTGGATTGATTCCTTGATACATTGTTTGAATTTTTTTATTTTGATAACGATTTTTAACAATATTTGATAAATAATTACAAATTGGTAAAATTATTGTTGATTCTTGAAAGCATTTTTCGCCAATTTTTTCCCATTCATTAATGACAATTTTTTTTGGAATACTTTTGTAGATGGTTTTTTTCGCCATTTCAATCTCCTTCCAAAAATCCCCTCTAAGATGAACTAATAATGGAATTCTAGTTTTAATTACTTCTAAACCAAAATGTCTTTGTCTATCCACTAAAACCATATCGGGTTTATATTTTGAAATTAAATTTGGTAATTTATTTTTTTTATAAATCCACTTAGAAATTTTTCTACTTGGAAATCCATCACAATAATCTACATCAAGTACAACCTTACATTCAATTCCTAAATCTATAAGATTGTCAGAAAATTCTTTCAAATGAAACATTTTCGATGGAGATCCTCCTATCAATAATCTAAATGATTCCATTTCTTTTCTCTCTTATTTTTTCTTTCATTCTTATTTTTTGATATTCATTCCTATTATTTCAGTTACATCGTGAAAATCAAATGGTTTGTATACATTATTCCAATAATTTAGATCTTCCAAAATTTTATAATTTCCGTTGAAATAATCATTAAAAATAATTCTAAATGAATTAACAGGTGTTATGTTTTCATAGAATTGGTTTTCTGATATTTCTGGAACATAATATGCATTCAATATTGATAATCTCTGTAAAATCATAGATTCATCTGGGTTCTTCCAATCTATATCAAATCCTGAACCGTGATCTGACTGAATAATTATTATTGGTTTTTCATTTTCATCAAGGATTTTCTCAATGACTTTAGTGATTTCATTATTTGTAAACTCAAGTTGGTCCAGATATGCTATTTTTTCATCCCATATTTCTGATGATATATGATTTCCAGGAACAATTACTTCTCCATTTGGACCAAAAACATTGGGTGGATGTGGGATTAGCATATGAGCAAAAACAAAAATTGGTTCATCTTTATTATTCCCTATAGTTTTAATTTCTGAAAATGTACAGTTTATTCTATCTCTGATTTTTCCTTCCTCATATCTTTCCACAAAATACCCCATCATACTTGTTCTTCCAATCATATCAAGCAAAACTGAGTCAATTCCTTGATCAGGACATATTATGTCATCAACTAACACAAAATTTTCAGGAGGAACAAAACCTGACTCAAAAATAACAATGTCATATCCTAGAGATTTAAAGTTCTTGATCACTTGACTATTGTATAACATTTCTCTTAGAGGAAGGAATGTTTTTGAATCTTCACCTAAAATATTAGAAAGATCATTTACATATTCCATATTCATTGTTGATGGAATTGAGAAATGAGTCATTGGATAATTACTAGTTGATTTTTCAGGTATGATGAAATTTTTTCCCTTTAAAAATTCATAAAATTGACTATTATCATAATTCAAATATTTCATACTTTCAGGACCGCCATATTCATCTAGAATAATATAATACACATCAGGAGTATTTTGCATATTTTGTAATTCTATAGAATTATTATTTAATTCAAAATCAATTGTTGAATATGATTCAATTTCTGAAATCCCATATGTTGTAATGTTTAGAATTACCATTCCTACTAATACGATAGAGATTACATTTACAATTTTTGTAATGTTTTTAAAATCTATTTTACTTTTTATTATGAAAAATACTGGAATTAAAAAACTCAAAACAAAAGGAATTATGATGTAACGGTGTCTTCCTATGTCTTCCTCAAATATTGTAAATCCTTTGAATATATTATAAAAATGACCGTATGTGAAAAATAAAATTAATCCCATTGATACAATTAATGCTGCTTTGTTAGAATCTTTAAAAATTAATTTTAAAACATAAAAAACAGTTAATGAAATTGGAATAATTATCAATAAAGGAATTATGATATCTGTAGGAACAAGTTCATGCATATTTTCTGAAAATAAAAAAATCACAGGAAAAATTGCTAGAAAAATAACATGAATTGGAAAAGTTTGAGAAATATTCAATTAATCGGTTTTTTATTTTGCATATAATAAATAATCCTTTCTGAATCTTTAATCTCTTTTTTCTCAATTATTATGAACAATTTTTCAAATTCTTTTTCAAAATGTTCATAATCATATTCTGAAAAAATATCTTCTCTACTGGATAATAATCGTTTAACTTGAGTGTCTGTTTTTGGGACAAATTCTATTATTAAATTTCTACAATTCCTAGAGAAAAATTCTGAAATTAATTCAAATGGGACATTATTTGAAATTGCTAAATGATGAATTAGTGCTAAAGCAAAAACAAGATCTGCTGGACCTCTTGTTAGAAATGAATCACGTTCCATGTTTTGCCATCCTATATCTGGACTTGGATTAGTCAAATCCAATAACAGAGGTAACAAATATTTCTCATTTTTTTCCTTACATTCTAAATAATTTTTTTCAATAGCAACTGGATCTATATCAAAGCAAACAGTAAAGATTTCTTTATCACTAGAAATTCTACTAAATATTCCAACATTACCTCCTATATCCCATACATTTTTTGGTTTTATTTTTTCAATTAAATTCAAAATTATTGTTTTTTTATCATTCATGGCAACTTCTGAATAATTTGTATCTGAATAATAATTTCCCCATTCTGTTTTTTCTAAACTTATGTTTTGTTTTTTAATTGCAGAATGAAGACTTTCAATGACACCAACAAAAGAGTTCTTACTTAATTTTCTCTTTTTAACATCTACTTGTTTTCCTTCATAATCTTTTTGTTTTTTTGAATGTGTGTGGATATGGGCCAATAATGAAAACATTGTTTTTGTTTTTGCTGGTAATAATTTGGAAGTAAGATCTAATGGTATTCCATCAATGTAGATTTTCAAAAGTTGGTTTAGTCTGATATCTTTATGATTCATTAATGCTAGTGGTGAAAGAAAATGCTGACAAAATTGTCTATATGGCTTCCAGAATTGACCTTCTTGATATATCTCAAATGATAATGTATCTATGAAAATTGGTTTTCCATTTAGAAATTGAACATTATATGCACTACTATCTTTTAGTGTTAACCCATAATCCATTGCAATCTTTTGAATTTCAAGTGTAGTTAGTGCTGCATCTTTTAATTGATTAAATGACCATTCGTAAGGATAAGAAATAAAATCAATTAATTTTGGTTTTATTGTTTTGTAACATTTTTCTGGCTGTGATGATTCAACGTTAACTTCTTCATGTGGAATCAGTAATTCTTTTTCTACTAGTTTTTGATATAAACCACTATCAATCATTTTATCAAATTCATTTTGATATGATTTGTTAATTTGTCTGTAAAGACTTCCTTCAAATGTAAACAAGAAACCACTCGGATCTCTAAATGAACTTTTAATTCTATGATTTGGCATTATTGCTTTTTTCGCATTAATCTCTCTTTAATTTTATACCAATAAATTTTAAGTGTGATTGCAAGACCTGCTAAAGCTCCTATTAATGCTTGAAAAAGAATACTTCCAGTACCTGGATCCATATAAGCATATGCTGATTGAACATTAATTGCAATTAAAAGTATAAGCATTAATGAAAAAATTGGATATCTGTACATTACTGCCAATTTATTTCTCTTATTAAATAATATTAGTGTTTTTTAAAATTTAGTCAGTATTAATACAAGTTTTCATATTTCCAATAAATTTTTTCACAGTTATTTCCCAACTAAAATTTTCTATTACAAATTTTCTTCCATCATTTCCAATTTGTTTTGCAAGATTTTGATCATTCAATAATAAATTAATTTTTCTCTCAATTTCTTTTATATCTCCCTGATTTACTAAATATCCCGTTTTTCCATTGATCATTGCTTCTGATGTACCACCAACATTAGTAGCAATAACTGGTACTTGCATTACTTCTGCTTCTATGATGGTCATGCCAAAAGTATCGTATCCTGAAAGTAAAAGATAGATGTCAATTGAACTTAGAAATTTCCTAACCTTATTTGGATATTCTAAACTTCCTAACCATTTGAAATTTTCATGTTTTTCAAGTGCATCTAGAATTTTTTGTCGATAGATTCCATCACCTGCCCAATAAAATGTTACATTTGGAAATTTTTCTAAAATACTTTTCAATGAAATCATCTCTTGTGCTTTTTTCCATATGGATGCATTTTGTAACAATCCTACACAGGGATGTTTAAAATTCATTGGTTCATCTTTATACCAATCTTTAATTTCCAATCCATCATAAAATACTTCAATTTTTTTATTAGGATATTTTTTTTTAGAAATTTCAGCTAAATGATTTGAAAATGGCAAAATCATTTTTGAACCTTTAAAACAATCTTCAGCTATTTTTTCTTTAATTGATAAAATTATTTTATTTTTAATAGAACCGTTCTTCTTTGCCCAATCTATTTCATCCCAATAATTTCCTCTTAATTGCATTAAAAGAGGAATTTTAGCTTTTATTGCTGCTATTCCAAATTGTGTTTGTCTATCTACAAAAACAGCATCTGGTTTGAAAGATTCTATCAACAAATTAAATTTTTTAAAAGGACTTATCCATTGAGTTATATTTTTACTTGGAAATCCATTACATATTTCAACATCTAATACCACTTTAGAATTTACATTAAATTTTTCTAAATATTCTGAAAATTTTTTAACATATTGCATTTTATTGTCACTTGCACCAATCAATAATTTCATCTTCTCGCTCATTTTCCCTCGTATCTGAATTTTAATTTGTTAATTTATTAAATTTTAAAGTAGAAAAAATATCTATTCAAAAACCAATAATAATTAGCCTCAAAACATGAGTTTATGAATGGAAAAATTACTTTAGCAGTAGCATTAGCATTTGTGATTGTCTTTTTATCATTTATTCCATTTTATGAAAAATATAGAGTTCTAAATGTGTGGGAAATTAGTGATGATTTATTATTTCAGGAATTGTCCCAAACAAAAACCAATAATCTAATGATATTGGGAGGAAGTGCAGTTGGCCAACTAAATTCAACACATATTAACAAAATTGTTTCTGAAAAATTTTCTGATTACATGATCTACAATTTAGCATATAATGCAGATATACCCACTCAAAGACTATATTCACTAGAGTCCACAATTTCTACAAATACTGAGATTATTTTTTATGGTATTTCTTATTGGTCCTTTTCTGATTATTATAACAAAAAAACTGACAATGTCTTACAATCATTATTTGAAATAAATCCTAAGGCT
>Ga0209361_1001266_pt1 | contig 17756 bp, 15 predicted proteins | sample SaaInlV_200m_DNA_3_FD_184657 | JGI IMG/M metagenome (GOLD analysis project Ga0209361, IMG submission 184657) | Marine microbial communities from expanding oxygen minimum zones in the Saanich Inlet - SI037_S4LV_200m_DNA (SPAdes) (version 2) | ecosystem: Environmental > Aquatic > Marine >... | reverse complement strand
CCGTAGAGGGCGAGCTGAGTCGCACAAAAGCGTTGCCAAGCCAAAAGGTTACAAAGCAGAAAAAGCCAACCAAGTATGGAGTTGGGACATTACCTACCTATCTTCAGCGGTAAAAGGCAGCTTTTACTATCTATACCTTATAGAGGACATATACAGTCGTAAAATAGTAGGATGGGAGATTCATGAGACAGAGAGTGCAGAATATGCAAGTCAACTCATCAATAAAGCCTGTCTAAAAGAGCAGATAGCTAAAGAAAACCTAGTCTTACACTCAGATAACGGCAGCCCCATGAAAGGAGCCACCATGCTTGCCACCCTTCAAAAACTAGGAATAGTCCCCTCTTTTAGCAGACCATCTGTTAGTGACGACAACCCATACTCCGAGAGTCTATTTAGAACCTTAAAGTACACTCCCTTATACCCAAGCACACCATTTGCAACTCTAGACGATGCTCGCAAGTGGGTATATGAGTTTGTAGAGTGGTACAATAATAAACATTGTCATAGCTCAATTAAATTTGTAACCCCTAGCCAGCGTCATAATGGAGAAGATATAGCGATACTAGATAGTAGGAAAGAGGTATACAGACAAGCAAAAAAGCGCAATCCCAAGCGCTGGTCTGGAGAAATTAGAGACTGGAGCCATATTACAGAAGTATGGCTAAACCCTCCAAAAGATATCCGTGCTGAAGAGCTTGTTTTATTGAAAGCAGCATGAATAAAACGGACAACTACCTTGACAAACACCGCAACAGAGATGTTGGCAACTTTTGAACCAGTTTGCGTTGAACGAATTTCTGGCTCATTCCCCAGATTTCCGACTAAAATTACTTTATTTATTCCTTTTGACATTTTCCTTCTCCTAACAATATAAAATTAAATTTTCTCTACCTTTAACGCCACCCATCCCTCTTTTCCTTTTTTCTTGTCCATAGACAAAATAGCTTTACATCTAAAGTTCTCATCGGATACATTACCTATTTTTTTCATTAGATTTGGGGGAACAAAAATACTTGGTCCACCAGTTACACGTAAAAAGCCGAATTCTCTATCGTCTGGCTTCTCCATCAAACCAACAAAATTTTCTAACAGACCATCAATAGTTGATTTTTCTGACTCACTCCATCTAATTGCTGTAGATCCACCCTCTTCAACTTCCACACTAACTACAGAGCCTAACTTGATATTTTCAATGCCAGTAAACTGCTTATATCTAAGCACTACCCCTTCATTCACTCCAAATGAGATATAAGCCAGCTTTTTATGTTCGTTCTGATTATCAAGTACGCCAAATCGTGAAACGAGGTTCGCACTTTCATATAAAATATCATCAACTAAAGAGCTTACATCCAGCTCTTTCGACAACTTCAAATCAGCATTCTGCTGATACCAATTCGTTGCCAATAACTGCTTTAAACTATCTGGTATCTTTAATTTTTCTTTTTCACGCACAGTTAAAGCTCTCTTCAAGTGCGCAGCAGCCTCTTCAAACCTCTCTTTTATAGCAAGCAATTTAGCTAACTTTTCACGAACATTCACGATCTGTCCGGGCTTTTGTGCTAACGAAACTGCATATTGATAACAGATAATTGACTGTTCAAGATTATCTATTGATAAAATATCACCAAGATGTGCCCATGCCCAATAAGCTCTTTTCTGCCTTCTAATCACCAACATCAACGCTTGTTGAGCGCCCTTCGAGTCCCCTTTCAATAGCAACAATTTACTTTTATAGTAGTTGAGCCACTGATCATCAGGATGCTTGTTTAACGCCTCGTTTAACTGATTCTCCCCCCACGCTTGATCGGTATCGCTTAGATCCGCATGATGCTTTGTTAACGCATGTCCAATACGATAAAAATAGCGGAGTACGAGACTAGCAATCTCTTTCCCATTGTTGAGTCTGAGCATTTCATGATCTTCCTCACGAAAGTTATCAACGCCCCACCACTTCGCAAAGCCAACAAAACGAATCCACTCTTTATCAATCTTTAAAACCTGAGTTAAAACTAATGAATGCAATAAATCAGGTTTTGAAAGCAAGTTTAATTGAAAATACTCATCCACATAATGGTTTAATCCAGAGACCGCTTTCATATGTGTCATTTTGTTATCAAGCAAACCATCTGAAATCTCTTTTAGTCTAAAATAGATCACCCAGCCATAAGCATTTTGCAGATACCGATCACTGTGATTCTTCTTCAGCTCATCGTGGGCTAACTTTTCTGCTCCACCAAGATCCCCACCTTTTCTTAATGCTGTAATTTGTTGAGAGATCGACATAGCAGATATTAACCAAGAAGTTTCTGTAACCTCTCTTTCAGTCCTCCACTTTCATCCAATCCACCCACTTCTTCAACCGTTGTCCACTGCTCTTTTCCATCGTAGCAGAAGTCTATTTTTGAACGCTTTCCATTCTCATCAAACTCAATGCGGTAACGATACGGCATAATAGTTGTTGCAACAATTCGGATTTTTGAATCAATAATGGTCTCGTCGATAACAGTACGGAAATCCATAATAAATTTATGCTCAGAGACCTCATCATCAGTTGAAAATAGTACTTGCTCAAACATAGGAAGTAAACTGTCTCCAAACTCTGAATCGCTACTACCAGCCTCAACAACACTTACCTTAGATGCTTTTCCATTTACTTTATACCAATACTGAATTACTGCGTGCTGATTATTGCAAGAAAGGGTATAGCGTTCGCAATAAGATAAATGAGAAAGATCTATAATTTCAATCTCTTTCTCTGCAAGGAGAGTTCTAATTCCCTTAAAATACTCAAACAGATCCTCTTGACCAGAAACAAAAGAGAAGCGTGACCAATCTTTATCTTCAAAACACTCATCTATCGAAATATCTGTTGCTAACGAGGATTCTATTTTTGACTCCCTGTTACTCCATTTCATTTCAGACATTTGGTCAAAATCTGGAGCTGAAATTGTCAATAGCGTTTTACTGGCACGAGTGATTGCAGTATAACTCCAGCGAAAATAATCCTCATTACGAGTACCACGAGAGCCTGAAAAATTTACCACTACCGTATCCCACTCCCCACCTTGCGCCTTATGGCAAGTTAGGGCATACCCAAATTTAACTTGTAATGCATTCACATAAAGGTCTTCACGGAATACCTCCTTAAATTTAGCAGTATTTGGCTTTAAATTTTTATGTCTACCTCTAAATTCCACCAAAATTGCACGATTCTCTTCTGCTGAAAGCTCTCTCTCCTTCGATGTAAGCAGATTCTCTAATAAGATACAGCGCGTTTTTATTATTTCACCATCGAGATCACGATAGCCGATTTCAGCTTCTCTGAAAGAGAGCTTGACTGGATCCGCACCTCTCATGTGTATTGTTCGAATTTCTGATGCTGATTCAGCAGTAAGAACCTTAATCAAGTCTCCATTAAAAAGTCCGTAGCGACTAGAATTCTTATTGACCAGTAGCGTGTCGCCGCTTTGTACTGGTAGATTTTCATCGCCATATAACTGCATACGCACAGACTGATTAAGTGATAATGCCTGCTCATTGGTATAAGTGACCAATGCTATTGAGCGCTTATTTTTAATATTATCCACTACCGTGTAAATTGCCGTCTCCGTATCAATCGATTTAATCTCAGAACCATCTCCAGAGAGGGTGAATTTATTGAATTTTTTCTCTAAAATAGAGTCTCTTAATTGTGTTGCTCGCTCAAGAATCTCTCCGCCCTCAGCCTGACGCATGACCTCTGTCAACTCAAACTGCTCAGATTTTAATCCGAAATGTTTGCTTAGATAATCCAAGGAGAGGGCTGGAGAAAATTTTTCCCTAACAGGCGGCAACTGAGCAGGATCTCCCACAAAAATAATTTTTGCGCGCTGACCTGAAGGGTGTCCATAGCGCCCTATCCTTGAATATTCGAACAGATCAGAAAGTAGCTTTCCTGAACCAAATTGAACTAAGTCACCTTTACTTTCAAGGTTTCCCACCATGGATGATTCATCCACAATGAAAATTACATTTTCTGGGTCATCTTTTTTTAATGGAAAGTAGAAACTGTGCGCAGGGTCATTTTTATCTGCATAGGAAGGATGATCAGGATTAGTTGCTTGATCATTTACTCGCATATCTTTCAGCGAGTAAATCTCTGCATGAATAGTTGATGCTCTATATTTTGTTTTCGCATGTAGAATACGTGCTGCTCTTCCCGTAGGAGCGATTAACTTACATATTTTACCTTGTGAATTCAAGTGACGAACCAAATCTCCAATTAGTGTTGTTTTACCTGTACCTGCACTTCCGCGCAGAATAAAGCAGTCGGAGTCACTGTCCACAAAATCAACAACTAAATTAAGCACCTTTTTTTGTTGGTTATTTAGAATCACGAGATAATCCTTTAATAAGCATTTCACTATGCTTATTAGTCAACGATCGTAACACACTAACTAAATCACTTATATTATCTTCTGTTGCATCTATAGATTTTTGATCACCATATCCATCATTATATTTACCATGAATCAAAGGCAGACTATTTCTTATTTTCACAGAACTTTGTTTATCATCTTTCTTATTAAATATATTTTGTTCAGGAATCATTCCATAATTTAATAAAATTTTTGAAGCAATTTCCGTATCTGGAAAATTATATTTAAGCTTGCTCTTTGGGCTATCAGCCACCTTCCATTTCACATCATCATCAATATACCCTTCAACAACCCTATGTAGTGTGCCATTAATTTTCATTGACCAACTAATCTTACTCTTAGTTTGCTTCTTTTCACAAACCCAACTAGATAAATCATTCATACAAGAGAATATCTCAAGAAAAGCCATATTCCACTGTAGACCAGCAGATAATGTTTTAGTAAAAGGGGTAAATGATTTAAACAATAGCGCATGTAGAGATTTAGCTTTCTTTTCTAAGATCAACCCATTAGTCTTATCCGTTTTAGAAACAATATCAGCTATATTATATAAATCATCAACCCAACTTTTCGTTATAAATGACCACTTCATAACCATATTAACTTTTCCCACGAGGTCTCCCGTACTCTCAAGAACTAGAGCATTCGTATTGATTATTGAAGGGTGACCTTTTACCCAATAACTGTTAATTCCTTGCTCAAGCAAAGCCTCTAGTGTCCATGATTTACTAGAGGCTGTTGCTGCAATTATTGGTACAGTGCGTGTATTATGATGTCGGCGGATGTATTTTGCTAGCTTCACCCCTGATAAATCATCCACACAGTTACCACTTTCATCTTGATGCGTCCATCTTCGATCATCCTCAGTAAGTCGTACATCCAATAATATTAAACCAATATCAGAGCACGATTGTATTTTAATTTTAGCCTCCTCTACAGTTTTCACAAATATTACTAGCTCATTATCCATTATTGTATTACCAATAATATTAAACAACTCTGTATATGCAGACTTCCAACCATCCTCTAACTGATCCTCTACGATCAAAATCTTTTCTGGAAGATTTGTTTTACGGTCATATATTTTTGATTTTAAACTATTTATTTTTCTGTCTACAATCCTTTCACTTTCGCTTCCATCTAAATTTTGAATTATATTTTTATAATATGGATCATTCAATAAAATACACTCTAAATCATTTGATTCACTAATATTATTTACTAGGGAGATAGCTCTTTTTAACGCATATGCGCCCCACCTATTTGCTTGATCATGACTATATGTTTCAGAGAATGATTTAGATGTAACCATTTCAATATATTTTTCAACAGCTATCTCATTTCGGTTTTCTTTTGCATATTCTATAGCCTCATTGAGAATAGTAGCAGATGGTCTATCAACGGTTATACCAACTCCAATATGAGAAAAAATAATCTTATCCCACTCCTCCTCATTGATCTCTTCTTCACCACCACAAATAACAATTGGCAGTCTAGATATTATATTATTTTTATCCATTCTAATTTGAGCAATAAAATCACTATAAGAGTAACGCCCACTATCATGATCCATACAATAAGGTAATATCAATAATGAAACATTTGGGTATTGGTCGATTATATTATATAAGCAGTGGTGATAATCTATATAATCACCATACAAATCCATTTCAATATTAGTGCATTTATCAAGTGGCAAGGTAAACTTTAGTGAAATAGAAATGATCATGTAGTAATCTTCCCAGATAGTTTTTTTTCAAAATACGATTTCAATCTTGCCGCGCTTTTCATTGTTTCTTCTTTAACCATAAACTGGCTCTTTTCAGCATTTATAGTGCTATTCTGCCTAATCTCTCCACTAAAGAATATCACCTTAATGCCAGATGTTTCCCATAACGCTATATTTGAGGTCTCTTTATTATTTTTATGGATAAAAGCAATATCTAATTTCATACTTTCAAAATCAACCTGTGAAATATTTTTTAATATAGTAAGAGATTGTTCTGAAACCCCATCTATTTCTAATAAATTTCTTTTTATTTCACGCCTATCATCTATATTATGATCTAACAATAATACCTTATAAAGATAATCTATTTTATTTTCAATGGGCGTTATCGCAGAAATCTCTCTATTTTCTACATCCGTATCTCTTATCTTGTCTGCTGTATCAAATCTAAGCTTATGCACGAAGCCGCTACTAAAGCTAGGAATTATTCCGTCTATTATTTTACCTGTGTGCATATCAAAACATACACGCTTGTTTGTTAAATCCAAGCTTACAGAATCCACTTCAACCCAATAATCACACAAACCTTTAGTACTTTTAGTTGCCAATGTCAACTTTCCATGCTTATCCTCTGGAACAAAACTTGAAATCATAATATCTTCACTCCGAACAATTATTTCAATTAAGTCTGTAGCTTGATTAACATCAATCAATATATATTTATTTATCTGAGCTTCTGTATTTTTTAGCATAGAGTGAATTATATTATTTAATGCGCTCTCTATACCTGGAACAAAGGTATAGATCTGAAGCAATTGATTGTTTTTAATGCAGTTAATCACATTAAGGTCACTACTTATATTATTCTGTTTTTTTACATACCGGATGCAACTATCTACTGTAGAACTCAGAGAGTTTTCCATTGAATCAAATCTGGTTGCTCTTTTTAATGCTACGCTCTTCGTATCGGACATAACATTCCAAGAATAATTAGCGCCATTTTTTATTCCAATATTGGTTATATAATGAATATAGGAAGATATTTCTTTTTCAAAAGCCTCTGGAAGATAATATATTGCTGGATGACACTTTTTCAACAAAATCCCCATTGCTTTATGAATTGTAAATTCCTCCCCATGTGCATGCGTAAAAGCACCCATCCCATTGATTGAATTCCTAAATGAATCTAAAAAAACTCGAGTCTGTTTTTTATCAACTAAAGGATATTTTTTTCCATCCACTATTCTAGTGACCCCTTCTAACCGTTCGAATTCATCTAAATATTTTCTAGCTTGATTATTTATTTCACTAATCAAATCCATAATTTTACAATATGGATTTTTCTTTCCATTATTTACTATACTTATTTCAATTTTATCATACACCCCATCAACACCAGCTACTAACTTATAAAATCTAGTAAGAAGATCTGCATGAGTTTTTATTCTAACCATCCTATTCATATTAACAGAGTTATCATCAATCTTCTTCCCATCTTTGTCATTTAAATTAGCAAAAACCACATCCCCCATAAAATTCAACTTACCTAGAATATGCCTTAAAAAACGCTCTTCAGAAAGATTCTCTTCTCCTTTAATGGATATACGGCTATTTCTATTATCCTTAAACCCACCTAGTTTAACTATTTGGCTTTTGATACCAAACTGTTCACAGTTTCTAATTATTGCTCTCAAGTTTCGTATATATTTACGATTCACATTCAGACCATCATTAACCACTATACCTGTTACTACTTGGCGATCCTTTGGCGTAAGCACTTTTGTTTTTTCTTTATTCACAATAAAGTGCTCAGCCTCTACAATAGCACTTGCCTCTTGCACCAACTTCCCTATATTTTCATCACTAATACAGTTCGTTGAGAAAGTAAGATCATCTGCATAGCGAGTAAACCTACAACTATGGTTACGAGCTACTGCTGCCAATCTCTTATCCATACGACGACACATCATGTTAGCTATGTAAGGACTTAATACACCGCCCTGTGGTAGAGCTCCACTGCCATCATCAAGACATGACATTTGCGCCATGACTGTTGCCGCCTCTTTTCCAAACTTAAAAGGGGGAGCCATAAACATTCCCTGTACTCTCCCAAAATGGATAGTTGGAAAGAAATCTTTTATATCCATTTTGATAATGCGCTTACTTCTTTTATGGTATGCGGCATTTGTAATAATACTCTTCTGTTGCGTAAACCCATGAGAGTATGCTGTAGGCTGAAAACGCTTATCTGCTTGCAAGTGATCCAGTGCTATCCGCTGAAGTTTTTTAAGTTTTTTTGTTACTGCATGCAGGGTACGTATTTTCCCCGACGCTTTGTTTATTGTAAATTTCTTATATCCTGATGCGCTCTTGTCAGCATAGAGAACCCAGTTGATATATTTATTTTTTACGCCAAAAAAATCAGCCAAGTCAGAACGGCTCGATACTGTCATTTTATTATTTTTTGATTCTTTTGGCATTTTAATAGGGTGGGAGGTATCCAGATATACTCGCTGTTGTGTTCACTTTCATATTTATATATTATATTTATATATCATATTTACATATCATATAATAAATATAAATATTAAGTTTATTGCTTCATTATATCTTTCGCAAACAATAATAGCAGGCTTACATCAAGCCAAGCAGTTCGCGCCTGGCAAAAGCTATATCTTTTCTGGACATCTCCCAAATTTTTATTTTATCACATTATTTTAAATTTTCAATTACAAATATCTTTTATATCTCAGATCAAGCTCTAGTTTATTCGTGTTAGAAAAGGTTTACTCGCTTGACCATCCAAAAACACCACATACCCCTCAATATTAAAACTTTCACAGCCATCTTCTTCCCACAATATATTAAACGACCATAATATTTTAGTATCACCAATTCTCTCAAGATAACTCTTCCACTCTCTGTTGAGAAAACCGAATGGTAGATGTGGCGCGGCATCTAACGGATCATTTACCATTTCCATCATCTCTACCTCTTCAACAGTAAATTCTTTTATAAGGTCTATTTTTCTGATTTCGACTTCTTGCTCTTCCATTTCTACCACCTGTCTCCAATATCCGTCATTACTTTATCGCTATTTTTAACAACTTCATCCCCTATCACAAATCCTTTTTTTATCACTATATTTCGATATTGTTCATAGATGCTAGCATATCCCATGTGAACATATTTCAACAATTCACCTTGTGGTATGCGTAGCGTGCCATTGTACCAATGAGCAAATACTCTCTTGCCATATTCAGGAAATATATCCTTCAACTTGACCTCTATTCCATTTTCTATTTCACCTATAATACTTATCAGGTAGAGCCTACCATGCAGTATCTCCCACTCTCCTATATATCCTCGCCACAGACTAGTTGATCGTGCTACAAAATTATGATCTATACTAGTAAGTGATAAGTATTGGAAGAGCGGCTCACTATACATACTGCTCTTTTTCCCATCAATTGTTATAGTCTCTGATGTTTGTGCTGTCATTTTTTATTACCTAAACTCCAAATATGAATATGTCATTATAAATTTCTTTGAGGACTATTTTCATAAATTAATTACAGTCTATTTCCTCGTATACCATGAGTTTGCATGATGCGTGCCAACTTTATACTTGCACGCTTTTTATATGTATTACTAACTAATATCACACTGTTTCAACAGTGCTTTTTATATTTTTCAGTTATTACAAAAAAGTTTAAACTAATTTATCATCTGCAAAATAAAGAATTTATAGTAATATTAATTACTTTTTCGTTCTTTTTATTACCTCACTCCTCCATTTATATTTTCCCTCATACTCCACCTAAATAGTTGGCAACTCTCATCAAGCCCGCAATATCTTTGATCTGTTCAGATGGCGTACCGAGAGTACGCCTCTTAGGCTTTGCTATCTCGCGTCTGATCTACTCTCTATCCCCACCAATCTGAACAAAAAGTGATTCGAGTTCTGCAACCAAGTAAATCAATCCTAACAGGAGTCGGCAAGTGAAGAAAGAGCTCTTAACTTACTACCTAATTCTTCTGGAGTATTATATATTCGGATGTTGATCTTTTATGATATTAAGCAACTTCTTTATCACTCCTTTCTTAGGTGACCGACCGCTATGAAACCATTCATTCCTAGCAATTCTTACTTCTCTAAAATCATTTTCCATACTAGAAAGGCGACCTTTCTTTACAATCCAATATATCTTATCACTAAGCCTTGCACCTTCATCATAATTACTAGAATCCATAATACTTTTATAGTATTCATTTACATAATCTTCAAAAGCAATGAAAGCTACACTTAATGTAAATGGCACCAGACCTTGATCATTAACTCCAGATTCTATATTTTGCCGTACAGTCCATTTAGTTGATTGCTCCCACAACTTGAGTATTTCATTATATTTCTGATTTAAGACCCTCCACTCTTTTTTTAATTTAGCAAGCCCAGCTTTATCAACCTCATCTAACTGCTTACCCTGCAACTCTGTAAATCTGCCATCTAACTCTAAATATTCTTTAATTGTTTTCTCTTCCTGATCCTGCAAAGCTATATATTTTTGCTCTATTTCTTTATACATTTCCTTGTGCAATTTACCAGTAGCTTTTACAGAATCAAGCTTTTCTTTATAAATATCTAGATCCTGCTTTTTATCTTCCTCACAGAATGATTCAATATCTTCAGTGACAATATCTTCTTCTTTTTTATTACTTGCAATTAAAGAGCTTAACTGATTTTTTTGTGACCGCACATCTTTTATATTTGAGTAAATACTGCCACTTTCTACATCAAGATTCTTTCTCTCACTCCGTAATTTATTAATCTCTTTCTGAAAATAAAATGCTTTCTTTTCATGTATAATTTCTATCTTTCTCGAAATCCAAAAACCAATTAATGTCAGTATAATCGACACAGTAAAGACAATAAAAAACACCTCCTTTGTTTTATTCCAAGTTTTCACTACCCCACCATACTTACCATCCCCTCCTCTCCAAGTTAAAAAGTAGTTGTGAAAATCATTCTTCAAAAAAATTTTCATTAAATATAATGTTGATCCAAAAGATTTATCGATGCTTAAATAACTACCAGCCTCTCCGAGTAGTATTTTATTATCATCAACTTCATACTTAAAAAATGTACCAACACTTGTTTCATGTAAGCCTCGATTATAATAGTCATACTCTTTACCACTAGCAAATAATGAATTTAATGCGTCTATATTTTTTATGTCTTCACATATTAGATTAATAGTTTTACCATTATCAATGCATGAATTTGCTGTAACTAACGCTAAAGGAAAGAATATTTTCTCATTTTCTTTACCTACATTCAAACCAAGCTTATTAGTTAATTCAATAAAATCTTCATCATATGAATTTTCTTCAAAATGTTTTGTTGACTCAATAATTAAATCAAAATCAAACGCTCTTACACCATGCAGTGTTGTCTCCCTTACGAACATCATGACTAATGCAAGCAGAAAATAAACGAACAATGTTACACTAAACCAGATTACAAACCTTTTAATTAAAGCTTCCATAATATCCCCTATTTTTTGTACAAATATTATCTAATCTATTAGATGTACAATCTCGATCAAAATACCTACCTTACCCTTAGAGTTGCCTATATTAAAAACACAACACCGATAAAGAGGTAGGTTATCATAAAAGTATATGTATCGGGATCACTTTAATGATCTTGATACATATACATTAGATAAAAGAGTACTATTGAGAGTCTACTGGAATAAACCTAAAACATATATTTTAATAAAACAGAGAGGGGGATGCCTGATGTGTAATTAGATTTACACTTGCTCTGTTGCTTGTGCTGCTGTTTTATCTCTTCTTAGTTAATGCCCAGCTTCTCTATTCTTGTCGAGATCACCTGCTGGCTGTTTATACCCAACAGAGCTGCAGCTTTGGTTTTATTGCCACCTGTTTTTTTCAACGCAAGCTCGATGTATCTTTTTTCAAGCGCTTCGGTTTTACTTTTTAGATCAATCTGCTCTTCTATCTCAGTCGGAAGATGCTCTTGCTGTTTTTGAGGCAACGATAGGATTGCCTCCTCCATCTCTTTGACCGTGACTACTGTATGCTCTGACCAGATAGCAGCACGCACTAAAGTAGCTCGTAACTCTCTTACATTACCTCGCCACGCTCGATCTTTAATAAGGTTGACTACGCTCTTATCGATTCTCTTATTCTGGTAGCTTGGATAGTCTGCCAGCTCATCATTAATCTCTAACATGAAACTTTCGACCAGTTGCGGTACATCTTCTCTGCGTTCTCGCAACGGAGGGATTTTGATCACCCCAATAGCGAGACGATAGAATAGATCTTCTCGAAACTTCCCCTCTACAACCTGCTGCATCAAAGATTGATGAGTGGCGGAGATGAGTCTAAAATTACTACCAATCTCTTGGGTGCTACCCAATGGGGTAAATTTTTTCTCTTGCAAGGCTCGTAGCAGTTTGACCTGTAGCGGTAGGGTGAGCTCCCCCACCTCATCAAGAAAGAGAGTTCCACCATCTGCCTGCTTGAAGTAACCGCTATGGTCACGCCCTGCACCAGTGAACGCCCCTTTCACATGTCCGAAGAGGAGTGATTCCGCGAGATCTTTGGGGAGTGCTCCACAGTTGACAGCGATAAAGGGCTTTTCTTTGCGTATACTTTGTTTGTGTATGGCTTGAGCAAAGAGCTCTTTGCCTGTTCCCGTCTCACCAAGCAGAAGGACAGGGACGCTGCACTAGAATAGCGATAATCCACGGCACTGTTCACCATCTTTGCCCTAACAGGATTATTCTCAATGTATCGAAATGCATGATAGGTATATTGCTCGTCCAATGCTGAAGAAAAATACCGTCCTTGCCACAAATGCCCAGACCAGTTTTTTTTCTTATTAATATACTGCGCATAGCGCATATGCAAAGGCTTCAACACTTTTTGCAAGCTATTCTCTGTCGAAGGCTTCAAGATAAGATGAATATGATTTGTCATTAAACAATAAGCTAGAACCTCAACTTCATGCTCTTGTGCATACTGCTTTAAATTAAAAGGGGACGGTCCCCTTTTCTAACTATGCTCTATCTTCTCTTTAAGGTAAAGAGCTAAATTAACCGTTGCCTTGGTATCGTCCATTGCGTCATGAGTGTTATCACCCTCTAGACCTAAACTAGCAATAATATCACCAAGCCTGTACGATGGAAGCTTACACAGTTGTCTTGTTAGTGTTAATGAACAGAATGTTGGGTTTCTTTTCTTGTTGATACTATTAAGACCTAATCGTAGTAAGTTAGTATTCAATATTGTGTAGTCGTAGATCATATTATGTGCCAACAGAGCATCATTAGCCACAAAGTCTAGAAATGCATTCAACCCCTCTTTCTTGTCAGTAGCTTTCTGAGCTAAATGTTCATTAGAGATGTTATGTACTGCCTGTGTTGGACTTAGATCCTTATCTGTTGCAAAGTAACACTCAAAGCTTTTTCCTGGCTTGCCTTTGATTATCTCCACTGCCGCAATCTGAATGATGTCATCATTCGATGTATCTAATCCGGTTGTCTCTGTATCGAATACAACTATTCTTCTGTTAGTAATAACATTATGAAAGAAGCGGGTGTACTTCAGGCTTATATGATGTTTCGAGAAGAATCTCTTTAGCTTTTGCAGGTAGTATGAAATTGTATTGTTCATGAATTGTACTTAGATTAATTTAAAAAAAATATTATAACTAGTTTATTCGTATTAGAAAAGGTTTACCCGCTTGACCATCCAAAAACACCACATATCCCTCAATATTAAAACTTTCACAGCCATCTTCTTCCCATAATATTTTAAATGACCACAATATTTTAGTATTACCAATTTTCTCAAGATAACTCTTCCACTCTCTGTTGAGGAAACCGAATGGTAGATGTGGTGCAGCATCTAACGGATCATTTACCATTTCTGCCATCTCTACATCTTCAATAGTAAATGCTTTTATAAGGTCTTTTTTTCTAATATCTACTTGTTCTTCTTTCATTTCCACCACCTGCCTCCAGTGCTTGTTGTTACTTTATCGCTATTTTTAACAACTTCATCCTCTATCACAACTCCTTTTTTTATCACAATATTTCGATCTTGTTCATAGGTGCTACCATATCCCATGTGAACATATTCCAGTAATTCACCTTGTGGTATACGTAGCGTGCCATTGTACCAATGGGCAAATGCTCTCTTGCCATATTTATGAAACATATCCTTCAGCTTGATCTCTATTCCATTTTCTATTTCACCTATAAAACCTATCAGGTAGAGTCTACCATGCAGTATCTCCCACTCTCCTATATATCCTCGCCACAGATTAGTTGATCGTGCTACAAAACTATAATCTATACTAGTGAGTGATAAATATTGATAGAGTGGCTCACTACACATACTGGTCTTTTTTCCATCAATTGTTATAATCTCTTGTGATTGCGCTGTCATTTTTTATTACCTAAATTCAATATATGGATATGTCATTATAAATTTCTTTGAGGACTATTTTCATAAATTAATTACAGTCTACTTCCTCATACACCATAAATTTGCATGATGTGTGCCAATCTCACACCTCCAGATCCACACTCTCAATCTTACACCCTCATCATATTGTTTTTAAGTATATTTATATTTTTGCAGCTTATGGGAAAACATTTTTTACCTATCATGCTCTTTCTAAATCCCAGCTTGACTAGTAACATTTATTACCGCTTAATAAGATTAATTACCCTTCAACATTTACCGCCAACATATCAAGGGCTACGATTACAAATCTACCACTACTCAATCCCCAGTTTTTTCATCTTTGAACTCACTACCTGCTGACTGTTAAGCCCTAAAAGTTCTGCTGCTTTAGTTTTATTGCCACCCGCTCTCTTTAGCGCTAAAGTAATATAATGGCGCTCAACATTGGCTTTTACCTCATCAAGCACAATCGGATCTATTATCTCTTGAGGTAGTGATTGTGACTGAACCTCATCCATCGTGAGAACTGAATCCTTAAACTCAACGACGCTTAATATTTTACTATCTGACCAGATTGAAGCTCTTAAGAGCGTCGCACGAAGCTCTCTCACATTACCCCTCCAAGCCATATTCTCAATAAGCTCTATCACCTTGCCGTCAATCTTCTTACCTATGTATGTAGACTGGTCAGCAAGTTCATCATTAATCTGCTCCAACAGTTGGTTGGCTAAAATTGAGATATCCTCTTTGCGATCTCGTAGAGGGGGTATTTTGATAATACCAATCGCCAAACGGTGAAATAGATCTTCTCTAAACTCCCCCGTAGCAACCTTATGAGTTAATGATTGATGCGTCGCTGAGATGACTCTAAAATCACTGCTTACCTCTCTGCTACTCCCGATAGGGGTAAAACTTTTCTCTTGCAAGGCTCGAAGAAGTTTTACCTGCAAATCTAAATTTAACTCGCCCACCTCATCCAGAAAGAGCGTTCCGCCATCTGCCTGTTTGAAATAGCCATCATGATCTCTCTCTGCCCCTGTAAACGCCCCCTTAACATGACCAAAAAGTAGAGACTCTGCTAACGCTTGGGGAAGCGCCCCACAGTTGACCGCTATAAATGAGGATGCACTACGAGGACTATCCTGATGAATAGCTCTAGCAAACAACTCTTTTCCTGTCCCCGTTTCACCTAGTAAAAGTACAGGAACATTTCGTTTAGCCATCTTTCTTGATTTAATAATTGCATCATCAAGCCCACCATTGGTGATGATTTTTTCAAAGGCTACGCTCTGGCTTATCTCGTCATTATAGATATGGCTCAGCTTCTCATCTGATCTAGTTGTCGCCTCTTGAGTGAAGCGAGCATCAATCTCAAAAGGGAGTGCCACCTCTTTTACATTTTGTTTGCCACTCTCTTTATCATACCAAGACTCGATACAGATTGAGGGATACTGTGTTTTAACTAAAAGCACCCAGACTGCCGACATCGCAGGTGTCCCTGGACTTAGATGGACCACCCTCTGAATTTTCTCACTACTATCCTGTTCTATCTCTTGGAGCAGGTTTTGCGCCGCTGGATAAATTTCTGCATAGGAGGTTGGGCTACTCAGAGAGATGGCTTTGTAGCTTATAACAGTCTGACTAGGAATCTGCTTTGAAAACCATGCTCGAAATGGCTTCATTCTTTCTTCTGGATAGTTGCTAAGAAGATAAATTCTACTGTATGGCTTTCCCTCACTATCAGCCTCATGCACCGCCGCCATAACAGGCCCTAACTGTCTCCTCTCCTCCGCCTCCAGATCGTTACCACCAACCCAACTGACTAAAACTCTTGGATACCTCAAGTTATATGTCCGTTCCATTATGGGGGGTTGAAGGGCTGACACTACAAATGACAACCGCAGGTATTCAATCTATGATCAAGTAGGTGCGGACTCTTTTCTAGAAGCTCTAACAGAACTTTAGTTGAACCAGATGGATTTCTCTTTCCCTGCTCCCACCCTTGTATTGAAGAAGTGCTGACATTTAATAATTTTGCAAATACGCTTTGGCTTAAATTTAGCTTACCTCTAATCTCTTGAACTTTATCAGCGGAGAGTTCTACTGCTGGTATTGTAACTCCGAGTGTTTTAAGTTCTTTTTCTGAAAATGATACAGTCATACCTGTATCGACCATACCTTGGACTGTTTCAGCGATTGCCTCTTTGATAGAATCTCTCACTTTAATTCTCCTATGTTTACTAATATTCCACCCTCTCTATACGCAATAAGTGTTCTAAAACCGCCGCTCTTACCACTATGCGCTTTTTTAATTCTAACCTTAAAAAGATTGCTTCCCAAATTGACTATAGAGACCTTCTTCTAAATTCTTTACTGCCGTAAGTAGATCCTGTTTTCTGAGATCAACTTTACTTGACCATTTTTTAAACCACTTATTGGATAATATCACCATAGAGACAACTATAGCACAATGTGCTACGCCAAACAAGACTTAATTATAGAGGTCAATTATGCACATAGGGAAAAATATCTTCGCTCAGGTGATGGAGTCACTGGTTTCGCCAGTGTGTTCAAAAATCATTCACCTCATAGCGCCTCTTTAATGATTGCTCTCGAAATATTTACACATAATGCCTCACTTGCCTGAACGCTATCTCATAATGAGACTAACGGCTAATGAGTTGAGGAAAAATGAGCTATTTCTGGAAAATGTAGCATAACTCCATGGAAGAGCCAGTTTTTTGATTGATAAGTGATAAGTATCAGGTTACAATATCAAGGATATAAATTATGATGACGCACAACCCACCCCATCCAGGAAAAGTGATAAGAGAGTTATGTATAGAGCCTTTAGGTTTGACTGTGACTGCAGTGGCTCAGGGGCTAGATGTAAGTCGAAAAACACTCTCTACAATTATTAATGAAAAATCAAATATTAGCCCAGAGATGGCTGTACGCTTATCTATCGCATTCAATACACCTTCAGAGAGTTGGATAAATTTGCAATCTCAATATGATCTATATAAAGCAGAGCTGCGTCGTGATGAGCTGAATGTTTCTCACTTGATAGCAGCGTAAACTTCAAAAATAACTTTCAAACTCCTCGT
>Ga0209361_1001243_pt1 | contig 18089 bp, 16 predicted proteins | sample SaaInlV_200m_DNA_3_FD_184657 | JGI IMG/M metagenome (GOLD analysis project Ga0209361, IMG submission 184657) | Marine microbial communities from expanding oxygen minimum zones in the Saanich Inlet - SI037_S4LV_200m_DNA (SPAdes) (version 2) | ecosystem: Environmental > Aquatic > Marine >... | reverse complement strand
AGGATTTTTATTGCTTCACGTAAAATATTGCGCCCTACTTTCATGGATTCAGCAAGTTCTGGTTCAATTGGTAATTTTTTTCCAGCTTCAAATTTGCCTAGAATTAATTTTTGACCTAATTCATTTATAACGTCCTGTAGAAGCATTGAATATTTTGAGGACAACTGTTCTGAAATAAATCGTGCCCCTCCATTGACAACAGAAACATTAGTTCTAGTAAGGTGATTATAGTCTTTAATAGTTTTTTCATTAGGGCTCTTAATAAGTACTCCCTTATGAGCATCAAGAATTCCCGCTGATTTTTCCAAAAAATCTTTGGGATTCGCCTCTATCTTGACCAAATATGGGATACCCTTGGCACGTGAAAGAATAGCAACATGGCTCGCAGGACTTCCTCTAAGTAAGGCTACTCCACAAACTTTTCTCAAATCCATTTCCAAAAAGTGAGAAAGTAACAAATCGTTTCCAACGAAGATGGTATTTCCTGTGTACTGGTGATTTATTTGCTGCCCCCTCAAAATCCCCAAAACCCGGTCTCTAACGTCAAGAAAGTCTTCATATCTGACACGGAAATACTCATCGTCAAGTTCCTGATAGTGATCAATCAAAAGATTCAACTGTTTTTTCCAGCCCGTTTCAGCAGACACACCTTTCCCCAGCTCAATTTGAACAGCATTTAAAAGCACTGAATCTTCCAAGATAGAAATTTGAAACTCTAAAAACTGCGCAGAGTTAGAATCTATTGTACTCAAGATCTTTTTTAATTGATTAACTGCCCGCTCCAGTGCTTCGTAGAAAGCTTTTTTTTCTTCAACTACTGATCTGCTTTTAGAAACTTGGTCATCAATGGATGGATGCCAGACCAGTTCACCTACTACCACTCCAGTTGATGCGGAAATACCAGAATATGATTCCTCTAAATTGTTAGCCATCTTACTTTTCATCATGTTTAGTATTAATCAGATCTAATAAATATTATGAATCTTAAAAAAAGTATTGACAAGTCTTCTAACCCTATATATGATTCATCCTATTAAAGAGGTTCTATCTAATATATATATTACTTTCATCCCATGATTAATAATTATAACATGGATGTCCGTTGGGCAAATCTTCTCATTACCAAAACTTCTACTTGTGTAGAAGATCACAAGGATTTGTTAACAGAATTAGACTCCAAAATTGGAGATGCTGACCACGGAATAAACATGTCAAGAGGGTTTCAGGCCATCATGGCAATCAGTCCAGAGTTGTCAAAATTAACTTTTGAAGAGGCACTCAAAAAAGCCGGCATGACTCTGCTCATGAAAGTAGGAGGAGCCTCCGGCCCGCTATTTGGTAGTTTTTTGATTGGCATGAGTAAAGCCACCTCCCATGAAGTAATTAGTATTAGCAAATTTTCATTAATGTTTGAAAATGGAGTTGCTGATGTAAAAAAGCGTGGAAAGTCCGATATTGGAGAAAAAACAATGCTTGATGTATTAGTGCCTGTCTCCATGCAACTCAAAGAAGATGTAAGTAATTCTACAGATGAGCAACAACTTATCCGAAATATTATTCAGCGAGCAGAAGAAGGGCTTGAATCAACTAGACTCATGCGAGCCACAAAAGGAAGGGCATCTTTTTTGGGGGAACGCAGCATTGGTCACCTTGACCCTGGGGCCATGACCAGTTGTTTATTGATCAAGACCATCTGTGAAACATTTAACAGCGAAAATGAGTAACCAAATAATGAGTAGTAATGTAGGCGTGATGATAGTTTCTCACTCGTTAGGTATAGCTTCAGGAACAGCAGACATGGTTCGTCAAATTGGAGGTGAGGATATCCCAATATCTTTCGCAGGCGGTAGCGCTGATGGCGGCTTAGGCACAGATGTGGGAGCAATTCTCAAGGGTATACAAGAAATATGGACTGACGCTGGTGTTGTAGTTTTGTATGATCTAGGTAGTGCCGAAATGAGTTCAGAAGCAGCAATTGAAATGCTGCCAGAAAAACAGCAGAATAAAATTCAAATCTGCTCTGCTCCTTTGGTGGAGGGTGCGGTGCTGGCCGGAGTTGAATCGTGTGGGGGTGGTGATCTATATCAGGTCAAGTCTGTCGCAGAAAAAAGATTCGTAGGGATTGAAGAAATATCAGATTCATCCAAATCACAACAAATCTCCATTACTCATCCAATTGGTCTACATGCCAGACCCGCTGTTAAATTCACTCAACTTGCAAAAAAGTTTGATGCCAATGTACAAGTTAAATTGGAAGAACATACCAGTTGGGTAGATGCTAAAAGCATTGTCAGAGTTATGGGTCTAAAAGCTCGACACGGCAAAACCATGAATTTAAGGGCAAACGGCAGTGATTCTACGGAAGCTGTCAATCAATTGGTAGCTTTGGTGAAGAATAATTTTGGAGAATAGGAGAGCAAGGTGTTCACTAAAATCTCTGAATCGATTTAATGGAATAAATGCATATATTTTCAGGCCAGGTTGCAAGTGAGGGGATAGTAATTGGTTGCTCATTGAATATTTCAAGCGATCATGATCACTCTATTTCTGAAGATGATGATAGTGCTGAGACTTTGTCGCAGGCTATAAACATTTCAAAGACACAATTGCAAAAACTTATTGATTCAAATAAAAAGATTGAAGGTGAAATACTTGAGTTTCAGATCTCATTACTTGAAGACTCTGAATTCCTTAAGCCCTTGTTTACGAGCGATGACCTCAATGAATCTGCTTCGATTTCCTGGTGTAATATGCTTGATGAGTTGATTTCAGAATACAGTTCAGAAGATGATTCATATTTCAGGGCACGATCTGAGGATTTGAAAGATTTAAAACAAAGGGTGTTACATAACTTGAATGGAAAGGGGTTTTCAGAACTGATTCAAGCTGATGCTAATCCAAGGAATTCTAAAGATAAAATTGTAATCACAAAAGAGTTAACTCCATCCCAGTTCATCGAAACAAACTGGGAGAATTGTTTAGGGATAGTTTTGATCAAAAACAGTCCAAACAGTCATGTTGCAATTCTGGCCAAATCCAAAGGGATTCCTATGTTGACCGGAGCAGACCTTGATTTACATAGGATCAATTCGAATGCTACTGTTATTCTCGATTGTGTTAAAGGTGATTTAATACTTGAGCCTAACCGAGAGACAGTTGGTATATATAAAACCAAAATATCAAAGTATCGACAAGAAAAAGATTATGAAAAGACGCTTCTTGCAAAGCCTGCAATTTCAGAGGATGGAGTAACAGTCCAAGTACTGCTCAATGTAGATGATCTCCTGTCAACCCCAGAGTTTCCACCTGAGTATTGTGATGGAGTGGGATTGACAAGAACCGAATTCATGTTCACTCGGGGGTATCTTCCCGATGAGGAAGAACAGCTTCAGTACTATTCAAAACTGATTTATTGGGCAAAAGGGAAGCCTGTAACTTTCAGAACTATGGATGCAGGTGGTGACAAACCTATTCAACAATTGACTCCTGAGAAAGAGATCAACCCGTTTCTCGGACTTAGAGGAGTACGGCTTTCCCTTGCAAATGAACCCGTTTTCAGGACACAACTTAGAGCTTTAGCAAGAGCTAGTTGTTTGGGAGAAGTTAAAGTCATGATTCCAATGGTAACTAAGAATAGTGAGATTCAGGCAGTACGTAAAATGTTGCATGATGAGGTAGCAAAACTAATTGATAGTGGGGTAAAAGCAAAAGCTCCGCAATTGGGGATGATGGTTGAAGTTCCCATTGCAGCTATGCAAATTGAAGATTTTGATGTAGATTTTTACTCTATTGGCAGTAATGATTTAATTCAATATATAACAGCAGCATCAAGAGATAATCACTCTGTAGCTAACCTCTACCATCCTGACTATCCTGCTTTATGGCAACTTATTGCTACAGTAGCTGCCCACGGTAAAGCTGTCGGACGTGAAGTGAGTGTATGTGGAAATATTGCAGGCGACTCAAATTACACCGCTAAACTTTTATCGGCTGGAATACGCTGTTTATCTGTAAGTGCGACTTCAATTGCACCTGTTAAGGCCGCTGTAAGGAGCTCCCGAGCAATCCTGAATTGACAGATTTATTCGAGATTAAACTAAAGAAATAGGTGATTAAATGAAAAAATTTATAAATGGAATAGATCAGATCCTGAACGAAAGCCTTTTAGGATTTTCTGCAACACACAGTGAAATAGTAACTTATAACCCAGAGCCTCGTTTTATTTTTCGAAAAGAAGGAGCTACAAAAGGGAAAGTTTCACTTATTTCCGGGGGTGGAAGCGGACACGAACCCTTACATGCGGGGTTTGTTGGAAAGGGTATGTTAGACGCTGCCTGTCCAGGGGAGGTTTTTACTTCTCCCACACCAGATCAAATGGAGGAAGCCGCTAAAAAGGTTGATGGTGAGGCTGGTATTCTATTTATTGTAAAAAATTATTCCGGTGATGTGATGAACTTTGAGATAGCGTCAGAGATGCTTGAACAAATCAATCAAACTATTCTGATCAATGACGATGTTGCTGTGGAAGACAGTTCCTTCACTACAGGCCGTCGAGGAGTTGCCGGCACTTTAGTTGTTGAAAAAGTAGTCGGAGCAGCAGCAGAAACCGGTTTGGACTTGAATACATGCCAATTATTAGGGACGAAAGTAAATGCTCAAACTCGCTCAATGGGAGTTGCCTTGTCTAGTTGTACGGTTCCAGCTGTCGGCAAGCCTACTCTTGAGATTGAGGAAAATGAGATGGAAATGGGAGTTGGAATACATGGAGAGCCTGGTCGGAAACGTGTCGCACTTGCAGTTGCGGATAATATTGCTCAAGAAATGACAGAAGCTATTCTTGAAGAATTAAAGGTTAGCCATGGTACTGATGTCTTGCTTTTTATCAATGGCCTTGGTGGCACACCTTTGATGGAACTATACCTTATGTATAATTCAGTAGCAAAAATACTTACTAATCAAGGTATTACAGTTCTTCGCTCTTTAGTTGGAAATTATGTAACTTCTCTAGAGATGAGTGGTTGCTCCATCACAGTTACAGCATTAGATGAAGAAATTATTAAATATTGGGACGCTCCTGTTTTGACTTCTGCATTACGCTGGAAATACTAACAAAGCGTTTTCAATTTGGGTTAGCTTTGCGAGCTGTTCCATTTGTATTAGCCAAACGGTAGTTAAAACCGTGAATGCCTGGCATGTAGTCGGGAATCCTGAGTTATTTTCAGCTTAGGAAATAATTAGTAAACTTTAACTATAGAGGTACTAATGAAAATGTAATCATACATATGTGATTTGCTCGGTGAGCATTTCAAAATGTATTTTTACTACAAAACACACTCCGCTTAAATACATGATATATTATTAGAATACCTTAGTTTTGTAACTGAGGAATTCTTTTATTAATCTTAAATAAAAAAGGTTCTTATGAATATATATAGGCACATCATAGCCATATTGGCTTGTTCTTTGGTCTCACTCAGCACTTTAAGTGCTGGCGAAAAATACATAACCCTTGGCTGGGCAGCTTGGGACCCAGCAAATGCTCTAGTGGAATTGTCAAAAGATTTCACCAAAGAAACCGGTATCGAAATGCGGTACGAATTTGTTCCTTGGCCCAATTTTGCGGACAGAATGCTGAATGAATTAAATTCTGGTGGAAAGACTTTTGATGTCTTAATTGGAGATAGTCAATGGATTGGCGCAGGAGCTGTATATGGGCACTATGTGAAACTCAATGAATTTTTTGACAAAGAAGGCATATCGATGGATGATTTTTACGATCCCACTGTGTACGCCTATTCGACATGGCCTAAAGGAACACCAAATTATTATGCTCTTCCAGCGATGGGAGATGCACTGGCGTGGGCTTACCGGAAAGACTGGTTTGCAAAACCTGAACTCCAAAAAGCCTTCCAAGACAAAAATGGTTATCCGCTGAGTGTCCCCACAACGTGGGACCAATTGTATAATGTCTGTTCCTTTTTTCAAGGACGTGTCATTGACGGAAAAAAACGTTATGGTGCCGCTATCAATACCGAGAGGGGTTCTGAAGGTATCACTATGGGAGTGACAGCAGCATTATATGCCTGGGGATTTCAGTATCAAAACCCAAACAAGCCTTACGATATGGAAGGCTATGTAAATAGTAGCAGGGCGATTGAAGCACTGGAGTTTTACAAAAAAATCTACAAGGAGTGTACACCTCCGGGACATTCTGATGCCTATATGGAAGCAAATTTAGATGCGTATAAGTCCGGTCAAGTCGCGATGCAAATGAACTGGTATGCTTTCTGGCCTGGAGTAAATAAAGACCCCGATGTCGGTGGCGGAAAGTCTGGTTTCTTTGCTAACCCCGATCAAAAAGCAAAAGGTGCAACATTGGGAGGACAGGGAATGTCTGTTGTCTCATACTCCAATAAAAAAGACCTTGCTCTTCAATACATCAAATGGTTTGCAAAACCTGATGTTCAAGCCAAATGGTGGTCTTTAGGAGGCTACTCTTGTAGTAAAGCCGTGCTCAATGATCCCGGATTTGTCAATTCCCAAGTCTATGCTCAAGGGTTTTTAGACTCTATGGGAAAAGTCAAAGATTTTTGGCAGGAACCTACTTTTGTTGAATTGATGTTGGCCATGCAAAAACGCGTGCATGACTATGTCGTAGGAGACAAAGGGACTGCGAAACAAGCTATGGATAAACTCGTAGAAGATTGGACAGAAACTTTTGAAGCAGACGGCAAGCTTTAATACTTGTTAAAAAACTCCTCAAGATAAAAAACAAATAAGCCGGATTGGTTTAACAACTGATCCGGTCTTAAATATTATCTCAATGTGAAACAATTTTTTACCAAAACAAAAGGACTTTCGGATCGTGCGATCACCTGGCTATTTGTCACACCAACTATTATTTTGTTGTTGGCGGTGAACATTTATCCCTTGGTTTATGCGATTAGCATGTCTTTCACCAATTTTTATGCCAACAAACCCGGAAGAGAAATTGCTTTTGTTGGAATCAAGAATTACATAAATATACTGAACAAAGAAGATATCTGGGAAACAATGCAGGCAACTGCACATTTCATGTTTTGGACTTTACTTTTACAAGCCTTAATTGGCTTAGGTTTGGCTCTATTGTTAAATAAAAAATTCAAGGGCAACGAAATTCTCACCACAGTTATTGTTTTACCAATGATGCTTTCGCCAGCAGTTGTCGCAGTATTCTGGACATACATATATCAACCACAATCCGGAATCTTCAATTATATCATCAACTATTTTTATGATTTTGGTGAATTTACAATGATAGGAGATGTGCAACTTGCGCCTTGGAGTATCGTCATTGTTGATACTTGGATGTGGACACCGTTTACGATGCTGATTTGTTTAGCAGGTCTAAAATCAATTCCAAACTATCTTTATGAAGCAGCAGAGGTGGATCGGGCCAATAAATTTCAACAATTCTTATATATAACACTACCATCTGTTTTACCATTTTTGTTGTTGGCTCTTCTTTTTCGGGGGATCGAAAATTTCAAAATGTTCGATTTAGTTGTTGAATTAACTGGTGGTGGACCAGGCTCCACAACAGAAGTTGCCTCTATCAACTTAAAACGTGAGGCCTTTGAAAAATGGCGTACTGGTTATAGTTCTGCTTTTGCGGTTATTATGTTTGTTACCATATTTGGGTTGGGCAATATTTGGGTTAAGGTCATGAATAAAATAAAGGAAAAATGAACAATTCTTATAATACTGTTCGTTCACCATTAGAACCATCATCTTTCAGCAGAAAGGCTGCGGCAACACTTATCATTCTTTATGCTTTAATTGCACTGGTTCCTATTGCATGGATGCTAATGACCTCGTTCAAGAGTGCAAACGATGCTGTTAGTTACCCGCCAAAAGTTATTTTTGAGCCTTCTATGGAAGGCTGGGTTAATCTTTTTACTCAAAGAAGCAGGCAGTCTAAGGAATATCTTGCCTCTCTTCCTCCGCCGGAAACTTGGTATGAAGAACTGGTTAGAAGCAGACAAATGGTAATTGCTGGTCCGTCACGATTTATTGGGAGGTTTTTTAACTCAATGGTCATTGGTTTTGGTTCTACTTTTTTATCCGTTTTTTTTGGTGCGTTGGCTGCCTATGCATTTTCTCGTTTCAAAATTCCACTAAAAGATGATCTTCTGTTTTTTATTTTATCCACTCGGATGTTTCCGCCGATTGCAGTAGCAGTGCCGATTTTTCTGATGTATCGTAAATTAGGTTTGAGTGACACACATCTAGGCATGATCATTTTATATACAATGGTTAATCTCAGTTTAGCAGTTTGGCTGCTCAAGGGATTTATGGATGAGATCCCACTGGAATATGAAGAAGCAGCAATGGTTGACGGATATACAAGGTTGCAGGCGTTTTTCAAAATTGTAATGCCTCAGGCCATGACAGGAATAGCTTCAACTGCAATTTTTTGTATGATATTCGCTTGGAACGAGTATGCTTTTGCCATTCTTTTGACATTCTCTGAAGCCCAAACTGCGCCACCTTTTATACCTACTATCATTGGCGAAGGTGGTCTTGATTGGCCTGCAATAGCCGCAGGGACTGTAATGTTCCTCCTTCCTGTAATGATTTTCACAGTTATTTTGAGAAAACACCTCTTGAGAGGAATTACTTTTGGAGCAGTCAGAAAATGAGTAGTGAAAAAATAAGTATATTAAAAAGAATCTTTGTCAAAGAACCTTGGGAGAACCTTGCATCCTTAGTTATTATTATTGGCGTTATCATGCTTTTGCAACCTTACATAATGGTGTTTTATACTTATTCTTTTAATTTCATTTTGGGTGGGACTGTTGCCTTTCTCATTGTCAGTCACTTTCCCAGCGGAAAATCTTAAAATGGCCGATATAGTTTTACAAAATGTCAAAAAAAACTTCGGAGATTTTATTGCTGTAGAAAATTCGAATTTAAAGGTAGAAGATGGTGATTTTTTTGTCATGCTTGGTCCTTCCGGATGCGGTAAAACCACCACGCTTAGAATGATTGCCGGTTTAGAAATGCCCACTTCAGGCAACATATTGTTGGACAAAGAAAATGTCACTTCTTTGAGGGCTTCTCAAAGAGATATTGCTTTCGTTTTTCAAATGTTTGCCTTGTATCCACACTTAAATGTAGAAAAAAACATCTCATTTCCCCTGAGGATGCAAAAGATGAAGTCTTCTGAAATCAAAAAAAGAGTTGCAGAAGTTTCACAATTACTTAAAATCAAACATTTGCTTAAACATAATATTTCAAATCTTGCGGGTGGTGACCGACAACGGGTTGCACTTGGACGAGCAATTGTCAGAAGGCCTGCCGCCTTTTTAATGGATGAGCCATTGGGAACATTGGATGCTGAATTTAGAGAGGAAATGTGTCTGGAATTGAAAAAATTGCATAACCGTATACATGCCACAACTGTTTATGTGACGCATGACCAGATTGAGGCGATGACAATGGGCGATAAAATTGCTGTGATGAATCAAGGAATAATTTTACAAAATGGAACGCCTAATGAAATTTATTCTAAGCCAAAAACAAAATTTGTCGGTTCATTTATAGGTTCACCTTCGATGAATTTTATCCCAGTTGATGTTGCAATAAAAAAAGGAGCGTCTTCGGTTGTTATTGATAGCAATGTATTTAACATCCCAGTGCAACACGCAGAGACAATTGCTGACAAAAATTATATTGGTGTCAGACCTGAAAAAATGACACTAACTCAAAAAAAAGGTATTGCAGGAGAAGTTTATGCTTCTGAATACCTTGGTAATAGAAATATTTTAACGATTAATACAGAAGTCGGACAATTCAAAGTCAGAGTCTCTAAAGACAGTAATGTTTGTCTTCACGAAAATGTAAAAATCACTTTTGATCCACATTCAGCAATAATATTTGATGGGGCTTCTGACAAGGCCTTACCAAGTGCTTACATGACAATTTGATATGGCAAATGTAAAATTTGAGAATATTTCAAAATATTTTGGAAAGACAAAAGCTTTATCAAATGTAGATTTTGAAATTTTTAATTCAGAATTTTTTATACTACTTGGCCCTACTGGGGCAGGAAAAACAACCACCCTCAGGCTAATTGCAGGACTTGAGAACCCAGATTCCGGTAAAATAATGATTGACGGAATAGACGTAACAAAAACTCAACCTGCTTTCCGAGATACTGCGTTTGTTTTTCAACAGTATTCTCTTTATCCTAATTACAGTGTTTTTGACAATATGGCTTTTCCTTTACGCTCACCATTGAGAAAAGAAACACCAGAAAAAATAGAAAAGAGAGTTGTCGAAATAGCAACGTTATTGAAAATTCAAACAAAATTAAACAATTCCGCCACTGAGTTATCCGGGGGTGAAATGCAGAGGGTCGCCATCGGCAGAGCCTTAGTCAGGAATCCAAACATATTTTTGATGGATGAACCGTTGTCTTCATTGGATGCAAAACTGAGGGAAAGTTTGCGGTTGGAATTAAAGCGAATTCAAGAGGAATTAGGTGCAACCATTCTTTATGTAACACATGATCAAATTGAAGCCATGACGATGGGAGACCGCATTGGAGTTCTGCGTGAAGGTGAACTGGTTCAAATCGGTACTCCTGCTGAAATTTATTCCAGCCCTGCAGATACTTATGTCGCACGCCGTTTAGGGACTCCACAAATAAATTTACTCCCAAAAGCTATATTAGAGTCCACAAGAATACCTGCAGCAACAAAAACACTCGGTATTCGTCCAGAAGATGTTACTCTTGGCTCTTCCGGATTGGATTGTACAGTAACCGGAATTGAGAACTTAGGAGCTGACTCAATTTTATTACTCAGCATGAAAGAGCATGAAGTGTTTGCCTATGCAGACCCCGAAAAAAACTATTCTTGCGGTGATCAATTAAAGATCGGGATTAATCCTGAAAAAACACTTTTTTTTGATACCCAAGATAAATTAATTTCCACATAATTGGAATTTTTTCACCAACATTCGTGACCATCAAGGATGACAGTAGTGTTCTTAAGTGTTTTACTAACTTTTCCAAAGAAAGGAGGTCGGATAAATTCGAGGCAAATGTTCATTCATTTTAAAATCATAATTTAATTTCATTAGGAGAATTATATGAAACGTTTATTAGCGGCTTTGATCGCAGGCGCAGTCTTTACGATAGCAGGAACTGCATTGGCCAAAACACCAAGTAATACGATGGTGATGGCAATGAATGCTGATGATATTATTTCATTTGATCCGGCTCAGGTTTTTGAACTGGTCGGCGGTGAAATGATTGCAAATATTTATGATCGTGTAACGATGCACGAAGCAGAAGACTTGACCGCACTGGTCGGTGGTGTGGCAGAAAGTTGGGAAGTCTCGAATAATGGACATACCATCAATTTAAAAATACGGCCTAATCAAAAATTCCATTCTGGGAATCCCGTGACTGCTGCAGATGTAGTCTTTTCTTTGACTCGTGTGGTCAAGTTGGAACAGACTCCAGTTTTTTTGCTTAATCAATTTGGCTGGAAACCAGACAATGTTGACAGGCTGGTTACAGCAACAGGTAAGATGACTCTCAAACTGGAAATACCGGAAAACCTTGCTCCAACTCTGGTTCTCAATGTGCTCTCTGCAGGAGTCGGTTCAGTAGTTGACATGAAAACCGCAATGTCACACGAGAAAGACGGTGACCTCGGTCATGTGTGGTTGAACACTCATACTGCAGGGTCAGGGCCGTATGAGTTGGTCTCCTGGAAGCCAAACGAAGGTATCATTATGAAGGCCAATCCCAATGACCGCCACGGTGCTCCGAAGATGGAACGTATCGTAATTCGACATGTCCCTGAAGCAGCAACACAGCGTTTGCTGATTGAAAAAGGTGATGTTGACATTGCCCGTGATTTAACTCCGGACCAGGCTGCAGGTATGGCTGGGAATAATGATGTCAGAATTCAGGTTGATCCAAAAGGCTTACTTAAATATCTGCAAGTGAACATGAAAGATCCGGACCTCAGCAAACCTAAAGTTCGCGAGGCGTTACGTTATTTGGTAGATTATGACGGGATGGCAAACTCATTCTTGAAAGGCGGATATATTGTACATCAGGCTTTTTGGCCGTCAGGATTTTTTGCTGCACTGAATGACAAACCTTTTAGTTTGAACATCGCAAAAGCTAAAAAGCTTTTGGCTGAAGCAGGTTATCCGAACGGTTTGGATGTGGAGTTAGATGTTTTTAACAGTTCTCCTCATCCCGAAATGGCTCAATCAGTACAAGCTACGATGGCCAAAGCAGGAATTCGGATAAAAATTCTGCAAGCTGAGAAAAAGGCCGTTTATACCAAGCATCGAGCCCGACAATTCCAAATGATCCTTACTCATTGGGGACCGGATTATCTGGATCCGCATTCAAATGCAGATGCATTTGCTTCAAATCCTGATAATAGCGATGAAGCCAAACTGACCGGAGTCATTGCCTGGCGTGGTGCATGGGAAGCCTCAGCTACTACTGGTGTAACTGCAGATGCCAAAACTGAACTTGATTTAGGCAAACGCGAAGGAATGTATTTGGCGCTACAAAGAAGTGTGCAAATGGATTCACCTTTTATATTTATGTTCCAGAATGTGTCACAAACCGCAGTCCGTGCAAACATTAGCAACTTTGTATCCGGCCCTACATTTGACACCGTTTTCTTTCGGAATGTAACAAAATAAAAAACCTTCATGTCTTTTTGGAATTTAAAAAAAAAGACCCTTTCCAGCGGTACGGTGGTGAAAAACAGATTAGCCGTGCCGCTTTTTCTTTATCAAGCCCTACAATTCATTAGTTCCATTCTCCTCACTTTTCTTGGACTTACTGCAGTCACTTTTTTTATTGGCCGTGTGATGCCGATAGATCCAGTTGTGGCGATTGTCGGGGACCGTGCCTCTTCAGTCACTTACGAACGAGTAAAGCTTGAACTGGGGCTTGACAAACCGCTATATGAGCAATACTGGAAATTTCTGACAGATATTTTACAAGGAGATCTTGGTATTTCAGTGACCACATCTCAACCTGTATTGCAGGATATTTTGCGTTTCTTCCCGGCAACTTGGGAGTTAGCGACAATCGCCACAATTATCGGCGTTGCATTCGGAGTTCCGATGGGAGTTATAGCGGCAACTCATCAAGGTCGTTGGCCGGATCATTTGATTCGTTTCATCGGTTTGATTGGTTATTCGATTCCTATATTTTGGCTTGGAATGGTTGGTTTGCTTATTTTTTACGCAAAATTGGATTGGGTTTCCGGTCCCGGACGAGTAGATTTTTTTTATGACGGCATCGTTGAAAATCGTACTGGATTTATTTTGATTGATGCAACCTTGGCCCGGGAATGGGAAGTCTTGCGTAATGCTTTTTCGCATATCATTTTACCAGCTTCTTTGTTGGGATATTATTCTCTGGCCTACATCGCACGTATGACACGTAGTTTCATGCTGGAGCAGTTAAGCAAAGAATATATCATTACTGCACGTGTGAAAGGCATGTCGGAAAGAAGAGTGGTATGGAAGCATGCTCTCGGAAACACACTCATTCCCTTAGTCACAGTGATCGTTCTAAGCTACGCTTACCTCTTAGAAGGATCGGTCTTAACAGAAACTATTTTTGCCTGGCCAGGAATTGGACTTTACATCACAAATTCATTATTTAATGCAGACATGAATGCTGTATTAGGAGGAACAATTGTTGTTGGCTGCGTCTTTGTTAGTTTCAATCTTCTTTCGGATTTGATTTATATCCTCGTTGACCCACGTGCACGCTCATGAAGACAGAAAAAACTTTGTCTGGATGGCGCGATTGGCTGCTGGCAGAAACTCCTGAATCTGCTCTACAAGCCAGATTATCAAGAATATATTTAAGCTGGCTTTCCTTCAAACGCAACCCACTTGCGGTTATAGGTTTGTTGATTGTTGTTTTTCTGGTACTGATCGCCATCTTTGCACCATGGCTTTCTAATCATTTACCAACAGATCAAAATTTGGCAGACCGTTTACAGCCACCTAGTTCAAAGTACTGGTTAGGTACGGATGAATTAGGACGCGACATTTTTTCAAGAGTAATTCACGGTTCTAAAATCACACTTTACATCGTTTTTTTAGTAGCTATTATTGTGGTTCCTTTAGGATTATTTGTTGGTACAACAGCCGGTTATTTTGGCGGCATCACTGACAAAATATTAATGCGGATTACCGATGTATTCATGGCTTTTCCCAGACTAATTTTAGCATTGGCTTTTGTAGCAGTTATGGGGCCTTCCATCGAAAATGCAGTCATAGCAATAACCATCACTTCCTGGCCGCCTTATGCCAGAATAGCTCGTGCAGAAACCATTACTATCCGTCATTCAGAATTTATTTTAGCCGTGCAGCAACAAGGTGCTTCTGCATGGCGTATTTTATTAAAACACATTGTTCCGATGTGTACATCATCTGTAATAGTCCGGCTGACATTGGATATGGCAGGAGTGATTTTAATAGCAGCCGGGCTCGGTTTTCTCGGTTTGGGTGCTCAACCGCCGTCACCGGAATGGGGCCTGATGATTTCGCAAGGCCGTCAATATCTACTTGATCAATGGTGGGTTTCCACTATCCCGGGTATTGCTATTTTTATTGTCAGTCTTGGGTTTAATCTTTTAGGAGACGGACTGAGGGATGTCCTTGATCCAACAAATAACTGAAATGTACACTCCTCTCCTTAATGTTGAAAACCTGAATGTTGAATTTCGGAATCATGCCGGAAAGTCCATCCATGCTGTGCGAGACGTGAGTTTTAGTTTAGGCCAGGAAAGGCTTGGAATTGTGGGAGAATCCGGTTCTGGAAAGTCAACTGTTGGCCGTTCAATTTTAAGTTTGATTCCAACTTCCGCAAAAATTAAAGCCAATAAAATCGCGCTCAACGGGGTAGACTTACTAAAGTTGTCAGAACTTGAAATGCGTCAATTTCGTGGAAATAAAATTTCGATGATTATGCAGGATCCCAAACACGCCTTAAATCCGGTTATGCGTGTCGGTGATCAAATTGCAGAAGCTTTTCGTCTTCATAACAGGATTGGTCGTGCTAAAGCAAAGCAGAAAGTTCTAGATATATTGAATGATGTTCAGATTCGTGATCCGGAGAGAGTTTTTCGGGCTTATCCGCATGAATTATCAGGCGGGATGGGGCAACGTGTCATGATAGCCATGATGTTGATTCCGGGTCCGGACCTGTTGATAGCGGATGAACCGACTTCAGCTTTGGATGTGACTGTGCAAATGCAAATTTTAGCCATCATTGATGATTTAGTCAGAGATAAAGGAATGGGGTTGATTTTTATCAGCCATGACTTGAATTTGATGGCTTCATTTTGTGATCGCATTTTGATTATGTATGCAGGAAGAATAGTAGAAGAATGCAGGGCATCAGAACTTTCTCAAGCAAAACATCCATATACAAAAGGCTTGCTGGCTTGTTTACCAACTGTAGAAAATAGCGATCAAAAATTGACAACACTGAACAGAGATCCGGCTTGGCTGGAATAATTGACATTCATAATCTTGATGTCCATCTTGGCCGTGGGAAAGACGCAGTACACGCTGTCCGAAATGTTTCATTTTCAGTAAAAAAAGGCGAAAGTTTTGGCTTGGTCGGTGAATCCGGTTCAGGCAAGTCTACTGTTTTAAGAGCTATTTCAGGTCTGTATAAAAATTTTACCGGAAAAATAAATATAGACGGAAAAGTCCAGAATCAACATAAAGGTGTAGATTTTTATAAAAATCTCCAAATGGTATTTCAAGACCCTTATGCATCTCTGCATCCTAGGCACACGGTAGATCAAACTTTGTCTGAACCGTTACAAATTCACAAATTGGATCAAGTAGAAAAACGAATCCGCACAGCACTTGAAAGAGTTGGTTTAGGACTAAATTTCCGTTTTCGCTATCCGCATCAACTTTCAGGAGGCCAACGTCAAAGAGTTGCCATTGCTCGGGCCATGATTCTGGAACCAAGAATTTTGTTACTGGATGAGCCTACTTCGGCGCTTGATGTTTCTGTGCAAGCTGAAGTTTTAAATTTGTTGACAGAATTGAGAATTGAATACAATTTAACCTATATCCTGGTCAGTCATGATTTAGCAGTAGTGGCATATATGTGCGAACAGATTGCAGTGATGAATCAAGGTCAAATTGTGGAAAATTTGAGCAAAGATCAAATCATGAAGTCCAATGCAACAGAACGGTACACGCAACAATTGCTTGCCGCCAGCAAAGGTTATGACCGTGATGCTGCCGGAAAACTTTTGCAGTTTTAAACTTAATGAAAATATTTATTGCCTCTTACGGAACTGAAACAAATACTTTTTCTTCTATTCCAACCAGCATGAACTCTTTCCATGAATCGACTTTATTTTATGGAGACGGAACGTCGCATCCTCCGGCTTTTTTGAGTGCACCCTTACACGTCTGGAAGAAAATGGCAACCGATGCAGGCTTTGAAATTGTCGAAAGTATTTCAGCAGATGCCCAGCCCGCAGGGCCTGTAGTCCAAAAAGTATACGAAGAACTTCGTGACTGTCTCTTGCAGGATTTGCAGGAGGCACTACCAGTTGACATGGTTTTGCTCTCGATGCATGGCGCAATGGTCTCGCAAAAATGTAATGACTGTGAGGGCGATATCCTTGAAAGAACCAGAGAACTTGTCGGCAACAAAACAGTCATCGGTGCAGAATTAGATTTGCATTGCCACATCAGCGAACGCATGCTGGAAAATTCAAACGCTTTAATCACTTTCAAGGAATATCCGCATATAGACACAATGGAACGAGCTAGTGAACTGTTTCGAATTTGTCTGGATACCTGTAATAACAAAGTGCTCCCGGTTACTTCCGTTTATGATACTCACATTATACAAATGTGGAGAACCCCGCTTGAACCGATGAAAAGTTTTGTTAGACACATGCAGGAGTTAGAAGGTGAAAATGAAGTGCTTTCGATTTCTTTTGTACATGGTTTCCCTTGGGGAGATGTGTCTGATCTTGGCGGAAAAATTATCGTAATTACCAATAACAGAAGTGAATACGGAAATATCTTAGCGGAGAAATTAGGGCGTCAATTGTGGGATATTCGTCGCAAATCGCAGGTTCATATTCCGGAAATGGACGAAGCTTTTGATATAGCGATGTCTGAACCTCATGGCCCGGTAGTTTTAGCTGATGTCGCAGATAATGCCGGAGGAGGTGCGCCAAGCGATTCAACTTTTTTGCTGGAAAAAGTATTGGAGAGAAAAATTAATGGATCAGCCCGTGTGCTTTCCGGTTGTTATTGGGATCCGATGGCGGTACATTTTTGTATTGAAGCCGGGATAGGAGCCACAATGGATTTGCGTGTTGGCGGAAAATGTGGTCCGTTTTCCGGAAATCCGATCGATTTACGTATCACTGTTCGGGGAATACAAACAAACGCCACACAACCTTTTGGTAATGCAATATCTAAAATTGGTGACGCAGTCTGGATTGAAGCTGATGGTATTGATCTTGTGCTTAACACTTTACGTTGCCAAGTTTTTCATCCACAGGTTTTTACAGGACTTGGAATTCAACTGGAGAATTACCACATTGTCATTGTCAAATCGACTCAACATTTTTTCGCAGGTTTTTCACCGTTGGCTAAAAAGATTATTTACGTCAAAACTCCCGGTGCCCTTTCTCCTGATTTCAGCAACATTCCATACCGAAAATTTCGGAAACCTTACTGGCCAAAAAATGAAAAACCATTTGATTAGTAGCTGAAAGTTTCAGGTAATAGTTAAAGAGAAAGAAAGGAATAGAACAGAGTAGATGTCAGGATCACGGGGCAAAATCTGCGTAACCATGGAAGTTGGATTCAGTGTGACTTGGTACTTCTTCTGGGTTTCATAAAATGGGATGTGAGTGCAGGTGAAAAAATAACCGCAAGTCCGGCAGAGATTTACGTGTGTAGGACAAACATTTTTGTATCAGGACTTTAAAGAATTTAAAACCACTTCACTCTTGGCTGACTCGCCATGCGAAAAAGAGGCCTACCAG
>Ga0209361_1001241_pt1 | contig 18147 bp, 20 predicted proteins | sample SaaInlV_200m_DNA_3_FD_184657 | JGI IMG/M metagenome (GOLD analysis project Ga0209361, IMG submission 184657) | Marine microbial communities from expanding oxygen minimum zones in the Saanich Inlet - SI037_S4LV_200m_DNA (SPAdes) (version 2) | ecosystem: Environmental > Aquatic > Marine >... | reverse complement strand
ATGGGAATATTGTTTTTTTTGTCTCCGAGTACTTCCCCTGCATCTTGCCCGGCTAACGTGCTATCAATAACGCCCAGAATAGCGTAAATTTCAGAATGCCGTACCAGTCCCGCAGCTGTTTTTCCGTCTACCGTATCAAATTGCTTGTCGCAATATACTAAAGCTGTTTTTTTTATGTCAGCCATAATAATCTCCTTTGATTATTTTTGATTCTAGGGGGAATCCTTAAAAGCAGTAGCTCTCTCTGAGAGCCAATGTACAGATACGCGCGAATAGAAAGAAGCGATTCGCGCAAGCTTTATTCAATTTGATGCTTACAATTTAGTTACATCACTGAGAATCTTGCATTGCAAAGCTAGTAGAAAAAAAAACTGAGCAATGCGGTTTTGTGGCCAAATCTCAACCCCTAATTGAGCCTCAGTACAAAAAAGCTTGTCTTACTTATAACACATACCGTTTTTCTCCCCCCCGATAACGAGGGAGTGCCTAAAATTGTGGGTAAAACTCTGCCTGTCTTTGCGAGGAGAGTCTTATCCGACGAAGCAATCTCCCCGACACTCAAGGAGATTGCCACGCTCGCTTCGCTTGCTCGTAATGACATACTTCTCACTAACTTAGCCACTCCTGACAATGCCTTGCCTGCGGCATGATGACACCTTAAGAATACGCGTTACTTCTTGACGCAAGCTAAAATTTAGATGGGAAACTACGCATCTCGATTAAGCAGTCTTTTGGCAAGCGCAAAAAGCTCGTCGCCGGCTTTGCCCTGTGGATCAGCTTGGCGGAGTGCATTCAGTGAAAGGTCGGTCATTTGATCGGCGGCTTGCTGTGCCATCTGGCGTGCACCTTCGAGTTCGAGCATCTTTGCTAATTGCGGGACTTCCGCTTCGGTAAGCGTGCCCTGCTGCCAGCGTTTGGCAAAACCGCCACCTTTTTCGAGACCGAAAAGAACGGGCAGCGATTTCTTCCCCTCGAGCAGGTCACTGGCGGCAGATTTTCCGGTGATCGCCTCATCGCCCCAAATGCCGAGGATGTCGTCTTGCACCTGAAAAGCTAGGCCAAGATAATGCCCAAAGTCACGGTAAGCAAGCCTAAGGTCCGCGTTTGCACCGCCGAAGAGGGCACCCAGTTCCAAACTGGCGGCGATCAGTGTGGCGGTTTTCCCACCGATCATCTTCCAGTAATCGGCTACGTCGATATTAGTGCGCTTTTCGTAGTCTATATCTAGATGTTGTCCGCGCGTCAGGTTTAGGCAGGCTTCCTGAAAGATGCGCTCTCCCTTTAGAACGGTTTCGTTAGGATGGTCTTTGGCAAGGTCGCCCATTGCCATATTGGCGAGGATGAACATGCCGTCGCCTGCGTTAATGGCTTGCGCTACACCCCAGATCGTCCAGGCGGTGGGACGTCCGCGCCGCGTTTCGGAGTTATCTTGAATGTCGTCGTGCAGGAGGGAAAAATTATGAATGAGTTCGATGGCTGCCGCTGCGGGCAGTACCTTTTGCCAATCGCCGCCTGAGGCGGAAGCTGCCAATAAAACCAGTAGCGGGCGGATGCGTTTGCCGGTTACTTTTTCACTTGCGTCTTTCCCTGTCCAGCCCATGTGATAGGTCAGCATCTCGTAGTAAAGCTGGGTGTGCGGCTCATCGAGACGTGCAACCTGTTTTTTGAGTTCTTCTTCAATAACGGTAATGAGTGTTTTCGAGAGTATCTTCATGGACATAATTCTAACAGTTTTCCTTTAGTTTTCTCGCAATCGCCAAAGCTGAAAACCTTCAAACCCGGTAGAGCCGAGCAGGGCTTTTTCACGGGCTGTCCACTGGTAGAAAAGCCCCTCGCCAGGCTCGTTCGGGTCGTAGAGCATCTCTTCGGTGACGATAAAGCCATCTTCTTCGGTATTGTGATTTGTGATGGTATAGGCGCGCCCGTCGGCATCTACGCGTACAACCACCAACATATGTTCAAAATTGCCACGATTGCCGCTGAAGAGATAGAGAAAATCACCCGGTATGAGCGGGAATTTTGCCCAGTCGATTTTATTCAGCGGGCGTTTGTCGCGCCAGCTTTCAAAGCGCTCTTCAGGGAAGGTTTCTGCCAAGCGCAGGCGGTTTTCGTAAATATCGGGGTTGAGCAGCCAGAAATCATAAGGGATGACGTTTCGACTCAGGATCTGTGCATCTTGCAGGATGGCGATGGATAACGGTCCGCAAATATTGCTGGGATGTCCATACCCAACGCCGTTGATGCGCTCGCCGTTAGCTTTGATGGTGTAGTAGTCGGTTGAGATATACGCCCGCGCCGCGACGTGCAGTTGGGCTTGCTCCTCACCATTGAGCGGATTACCGATGATGAGCATTTCGGTGCTAACCGTTGGTGTGGGTGGGATGGGCGTTGACTGCATGGATAGCGAAACCGCGCCCGTTGTTGCGGTGGGAAATGGCGCTTGGGTGAATATTTCGGTGGACATTATTTCGGGTGCAAAAACTGCTTCTTGCGCGGAAGCCGGTTGAATACTCGAGAGCGGCACGAAGTCTGCAACCAGCCACATCCCGCCGATGAGCAGTGTCCCGATCCCCATTCCGGCAATGAGACCTAATCCAATATCTTTCTTTTTAGACGACATATCCTCTGATTTTACTCGATGATGGAAAAGAGATATGGGATCCGGTGTGAATATCCCAAGTAAGAATATGGTAAAATTTGACCTAATTTATCCTGTATATAGGAACTATCTCATGAATGAAATTTTGCATCAAGCTGGCTTTTTTGGAACAAGCGCAAACTTTGCGGCTGATTTTACTTTGGTGATGATGATCTTGATCGCCAGTCTTTTCACAGCGGGTGTCGTGCTGGCAGTGAAAAAGAAATATGATACGCATCGTTGGGTGCAGACTACAGCAGCGATCTTGAATGCGATCATGGTTTTATGGATGATGATCTTGCCTTATAGAGATTTTGTTGCGCCTGGTATTCCCGCCCAACTTGGCGAGCGATTTCATGCAATAACGACCTTGCACGCCTTTGTAGGATTTTTCGCGCTCACTTTTGGGCTTTTCGTGACCCTGCGTGGTAACGGACTTGTACCAAAGGTGCTAAAATTCAAGAACTATAAACTCTTTATGCGGATCGCTTATGGTCTGTATATGCTCACGACCGTTTTGGGCACTTGGGTATACTTCACATGGTTTGTTGGAAATCCTAACCCCCCGATGTATTAATGAATCTTTCGAAAAGTAATTCTCTAGCCCTGGCTGATCTAAAAAAAGAATGGATGAGAGCAGGGCTATTTTTTGTGCTATTTATTGGGGGTGTTTATCTTTTCTTTCACCGCAATTGGAATGCAGGCTATGCCTTGCGCTGGTTGAGTTTATCATCTGCTTTTGGGTTGTGGCAGCTTTGGGTTTTGTGGCGTTCTTTGTCACTTAATCACCGTGAAGGCGAAGATGCCTTGCTTCCCACTCTGGGTTGGGGGAGTACCGTCTCCTTTGGGCGCGGGATTTTCATTGCCGCCTTATTGGGATTTCTTTTCTCGCCCTGGACAACAGGTTGGTTGGCGTGGCTGCCTTTTACTTTTTATCTTTTGGCAGCCCTGAGCGATATCCTTGATGGGTATTTGGCACGCGTGAATAACCACGTCACCAAATTGGGCGCGGCGCTTGATATGAGTAACGACTCGTGGGGTGTGCTGATTGTGACGCTGCTCGTCTTTTGGTATGGTCAGGTGCCGATCTGGTATTTACCGGTTGGCTTGGCGAGATATATCTTTTTGGCAGGCTTATGGTGGCGAGAAAAACAAGGTAAAGAAAATACAGAATTGCCGCATAGTTTTCGGCGACGGATTTTCGCTGGCGTGCAGATGGGCTTTATTGTTTCCATGCTTGCACCAGTCTTTTCGCCACCAGCCACGACCATCGCCGCGACGCTTTTTATGCTGCCCTTTTTGGTTGGTTTTCTCTATGATTGGTTTTTGGTAACAGGGAAAATCGACCCAGATAAAGGTGCGGCATTCTTTGCTCGTATCGCTTCTTTGAAAATGTTGCGGATCATCCCGCTCGCGTTGCGTCTTGTTGTCGTATGGTTTTTATGGTCTTATACGCACATGGTTGGCGATCTTATTTTTCGCGAATATTCGCAATTTCTTGGCCTTCTTTGGTACATGCTCTCTTTTGCCGCCCTTCCGATGCTCCTTTTTGGCGTGGTCGGACGTCTCGGGGCGATCTTTGTACTAATTTCTTCGGGAATGGCATTTAGCATTCCTGAAAACAGCTTTATTTATATGCTGTTGATCGGAGCTGGCACAATCTTGTTTTTTACAGGCACAGGTGCGTTTTCGCTCTGGTCGCCAGAAGAGTGGTTGATCTATAATCGCGCTGGAGAGCAAAGGAATGCGTAAGAAAGCTTTTTTCATCACCATCCTATGGGCACTTGTCGCACTGCTCTTTTGGTGGGCGTGGCGCGATATTTCTCTCGCCCAGGTTTGGGATGCGCTTAGTCAACTTAGCCTTCTTTCGCTCGCTATATTACTTCTTCTCAATGGGGTAATTATCTTGATTTTTAGCAGTCGTTGGTGGATCATTCTGCGCGCGCTTGGTCATAAAATCCCTTATCTCACGCTTACTAAATATCGCCTCGCCGGTTTTGGGGTGGGCTACTTTACCCCGGGCCCGCAGTTTGGTGGTGAGCCTCTGCAAGTCTATTTTTTGCATAAAAATCACGACATTTCCACAGAAACTGCATTGACCTCCGTCAGTCTCGATAAATTGCTTGAAATGCTCTCAAATTTCACTTTTTTAGCAATCGCCATGCTGGTCGTGGTCTGGCAAGGTCTTTTTTTTCAAGAAATGGCGGGGACGGTCGTCGGCTTTATGGCCGGGATGATCATTCTGCTTTTGGGCTATATAATCGTTTTGTGGATGGGACAAACGCCACTTGCCTGGATATTCGGCAGGCTCTCGCTTAAACGGAATCAAGCCTCCCCAAGCGTGATCCGCCAAACGCTGCTGAACGTGGAATCTCAGATCGGGAGCTTCTGTCGCGATAAACCGCGCACTCTCCTTCTATCTGGTCTTCTTTCTGCGCTAAAATGGATATTATTATTCGGAGAATATGCCCTCGCCTTACGCTTTTTAGGATTGGAAGTGAGCTTGGTCAACGCTTTGGCGATCATTGTTTTTGCAAGACTGGCATTTCTAACCCCGCTCCCCGGTGGATTGGGCGCACTCGAAGCGGGGCAGGTTTTTGCAATGCAGTCGTTGGGGTTTGAACCTGTTTTTGGTGTTAGTATGAGTTTGTTTATTCGTGTGCGCGACTCGCTCTTTGGACTCTTTGGTTTATGGGTTGGGAGCGCGCGTAGCACGTCACATTTGTACGGAGAAAAATATGTCTGATAAAAAAGAAGCCAAACGCGCGGTTTGTGCGCGCATCCCGACCAGTGCGGGAGAATTTCAACTTTGTGTTTTCGAGACCTTTGATGATAAAGAGCATTTGAGCATTTCGATGGGCGAAGTAGCAGGTATGGACGATGTTTTCGTCCGCGTTCATTCGGAGTGTTTTACGGGGGATGTTTTAGGGTCGCAGCGTTGTGATTGCGGGGAGCAGCTCCAAACTGCGATGGAGATCATTGCTGAAAAAGGTGCTGGCATTTTGATCTATTTGCGTCAGGAAGGGCGTGGCATTGGGCTGGCTGAGAAGATGAAGGCCTATAATCTGCAGGACGAAGGCTACGACACCGTTGAAGCAAATTTGATGCTCGGTCATCAAGCAGATGAGCGTGATTACACTGTCGCGGCAGAGATGCTCGAAGATTTGGGCGTGAAGTCCATTCGGCTGATCACGAATAACCCCGCAAAAATTAATGCACTGACAAAACTGGGTGTGACAGTTGCCGGGCGCGTGGAAATGGTGCCAACGGTGAATGCCGAGAATGAGAAGTATTTACAGACAAAGGTGCAAAGAATGCACCATTTATTGAATTTAAATCCACTCTAGAGCTGTGCATTGCATCTGCACTTGATGCATTGCACAGCGACTTACGCAAATCAAGATATTTTTCTAAACCGCCCTGTAACGTACTCAAAAGTGCAATGCAGGGCTTATAATTCCAACCATGAAAAAAAAACGCCAAGCTCTCTATTTTGATGCCCCCTACAAACTTTCTGTGCGAGAAGAAACTTTGCCTGCTCTCAAAGCAGATCAAATCCTCTTGCGGACGACGCGTTCCGCGATCAGTGCGGGGACAGAGATGCTCTTTTATCGCGGTCAATTTCCGCGCGAGATGGCGGTAGATGCCAGCATTGCCTCCCTTGAAGAGCAGAGTGGGTATCCGCTGAAATATGGATATGCGGCAGTCGGCGTGGTGGAAGAAGTCGGCGTTGGCATATCTGAAGATTGGCTCGGAAAACGTGTCTTTTCCTTTCAGGCACATCAAAGTTATTTTGTTGCCCCCGTGGGCGATCTTTTTCAAATCCCTGACGATATTTCGGATGAAGACGCGGTTTTTTTGCCGAATATGGAGACGGCGGTCAATTTGGTGATGGATGCAAATCCGGTCATTGGGGAGCGCGTGATTGTTTTTGGGCAGGGTATTGTTGGCTTACTAACGACTGCATTATTGAGAGAATTTCCGCTGGAGAAGCTGGTCGTTGTTGACCCTGTTCCCATGCGGAGAGATGCAGCTCTTGCTCTCGGCGTGGATGCGGCATCTGCTCCAAAAGAAGCTGATATGGATGATTTTGACCTCGCCCTTGAGCTTTCGGGCGTGCCGGATGCGTTAAATGCCGCTATTGAAAAAGTCGGTTTTGGTGGACGTGTGATTGTTGGTTCGTGGTATGGGCAGAAACCTGTCTCGTTGGATTTGGGCGGGCGTTTTCATCGGGAGCGGATTCAGATCATCAGCTCGCAGGTGAGCACGATTGCGCCGAAATTTGGCGCGCGCTGGGATAAATCGCGTAGATTTAATTTGGTCTGGGAGATGTTGGGGCGGGTTAAACCGGCAAAATGGATTTCGTCGCGCATCCCGCTTGGTGATGCCGAGCAAGCCTATGTCATGCTCGACTCCCGTCCGCAGGACGTTTTACAAATCGTATTTAAATACTAGCTGTCATTGCGAGGCAGTTTTATCGCCGAAGCAATCTCCACCACAAAGAGGGAGATTACCGCGCCGAAAAGCATCGGCTCTCAATGACAAAATCGGAGGAACACCATGTACACTGTTGCCGTAAAACGGGATTTTGTTGCCCAACATTTTTTGATCGGGGGCGATTGGGGCGCAGAGAATGAGCTTCATTCGCATCATTATGTGATCGAGTTGCAGTTAGCGGGCCCGAGCCTTGACCAGCACGGTTATCTCGTTGACATCGTGGATATCGAAGCCAATTTGGATGCGCTTGTGGCGGAATATCGCGATAAAACGCTGAATGAGTTAGCGGCTTTTACGGGGCTGAACCCCTCGATCGAGCATTTTTCGCGCATCCTGTGCGAGAGCTTGAGCGAGCGGATTGCCGCGCTGAATATTTCTGTTTTCACCGTCAAACTCTGGGAAAATGAGATTGCTTGGGCTGCCTATAAATTGGAGCGTTGATGCGCGTTGGATTGGTGATCTACGGGAGTTTGGATACGCTCAGCGGCGGCTATTTATACGACCGCAAGTTGGTGACGCATCTGCGGGATGCGGGTGACGAGGTGGAAATTATCTCGTTGCCTTGGCGAAATTATGCTGCGCATTTGGGAGATAACTTCTCCGCTTCGCTCCTGCGACGATTAACTGGGTCGGGTTTCGACGTGCTGATTCAAGATGAACTAAATCATCCTTCACTGTTCTTTCTCAACCAAAAATTGCGAAAGCTGGTGAGTTATCCAATTGTTTCTATCGTCCATCATTTACGCAGCAGCGAATTGCGCCTCGCGTGGCAAAATAAGTTCTATCATCTCCCTGAACGCGCCTATCTCCGCAGCGTGGATAGTTTTGTCTTTAACAGTCAAACCACGCGCGGCGTTATTGAAGATGTGCTGGGAGAATCTCGCCCGCATGTCGTTGCTTATCCGGCGGGGAATCGACTGAATCCGCAAATAGATGCTGCTGAAATTGCCGCGCGGGCACGCGCGGATACGCCGCTCAAGATCGCTTTTTTGGGGAGTGTTATCCCGCGTAAAAATTTACATACTTTGTTAGATGCCCTTGCTCTGCTCGAAGAAAGTTGGCAGCTAGAAGTTATCGGCAGGCTGGATGTGGAGCCAAAATATGTAAAATCTCTTCGTCAACAGATTGCGCGGTTGGGATTGGACGAAGCTGTCCATTTCACAGGCGCGCTCAACGATGAACCGCTCAAAGCTGTTTTGCGTGAGTCACATCTTTTGGCTTTGCCTTCTTCTTATGAAGGTTTTGGCATCGCCTACCTTGAAGGGATGAGCTACGGGCTGCCTGCTATCGGCGGGCGAGATGGCGCCGCGCATGAGATCATCACCCACGGTGTGGACGGTTTTCTTGTCGATGCGAATGATGCGAAGACTCTCGCCGCGCATTTGTGTGAGTTGGCAAATGACCGCGAAAAGCTCGTCCAAATGAGTTTTACCGCACGCAAACGCTATTTGGCGCATCCGACTTGGGATGAGAGTGCGGCGAAGATCAGAGCGTTTTTGCGTAAAAGATTAAAGGGATAAAGCCCATACTACAAAGAGAAGCCCTCGTAGTAATCGCTTTAGCGATTATTTGTGAATAAAATTATGTCTGACTATAACAATTTCCCCCGTTACTTATCCTCCAAAAAAAGCATAGACAACCGCGCCCTCAACCAACGCGCCTGGAATGCCCTCGCCGCCTCCCTCGATACTTATGAAGATGTCGAAATTCTCGAGATCGGCGGTGGCATCGGTACGATGATCGAGCGCCTGCTGGAGCGGCGTGCGCTTCAACATGTTCGTTATACGCTCCTCGATGAGCAGCCCGAAAATATCGCCGAAGCCCGCCGACGTTTACCGGAGTGGGCGGAAGAAAATAATTTTGTCGTAAGCTGGCAAGATGAAATACTGATCTTGTGGCGCGGCGGACTGCAGACCGAAATCCGCTTTATGGCAGAAGACCTTTTTGACTTTTTCGCGCACCGCAACGCCGACGAAAAATATGATCTGCTCATCGCGCACGCCTTTCTCGATCTGGTCGATATCCCCGCCACGCTGCCGAAACTTTTTGAACTTCTAGAGCCAAAGGGGAACTTTTATTTCACCATCAATTTCGATGGCGAGACCATTTTCGAGCCAGCGATCCCGCACGACGAAGAGATTCTCGCGCGCTATCATCAAACGATGGATGAGCGCATCATCAACGAAAAACTCTCTGGCGACAGCCGCGCGGGTCGGCACCTTTTCTCGCATCTACGCGAAGCGGGCGGCGAAATTCTCGAAGCGGGCAGCTCCGATTGGGTCGTTTTCGGCGAGGCAAATGGCTATCCCGCTGACGAGGCGTATTTCCTGCATTTCATCGTCAACACCGTCCACGGCGCGCTGCTCCGTGACGGAGAGATTGCCCCTCGCCGCCTCGACGCCTGGGCGAGCGCGCGCCACGCCCAAATCACGAGCGGCACGCTGGTATATATCGCCCATCAACTCGATTTTTTCGGGAAAATCCCATGAAAGTCATCATCAACGTTGCCATGACTCTCGACGGAAAAATCGACAACGTTGCTCGTCGGGGGGCGAAAATTTCATCCGATTCGGATTGGGATAGAGTGGATAGATTGCGCGCAGAAAGCGATGCGATTTTGGTCGGTGGGCGCACGCTTTTGGATGAAGACCCGCGCCTAACCGTCAAATCTGCTGCGCTGCGGGATGAACGGGTCGCACGCGGATTTGAGCCTGATCCCGTTAAAGTGGGCATTGTCTCAAACGCGACATTAACCGTTAAAAGCCGCTTCCTGAGCGCGGGGACGGGGAAAATCATCATCTTCACCACCGAGCAGACCTCTGCGAAACAACTCACATTTTTGCGCGAAGCCGGAGCAGTGGTCTGCGTCCTCGGCAAAAAACGCGTAGACTTGAACGCCGCGCTGGCATTTTTGGAAGAATGGGGCATCGAAAATCTGATGGTCGAAGGCGGCGGCGGGATGAACGCCGCGTTGCTCACCGCCGGGCTGGTGGACGAGATACAGGCATATATTGCCCCGCTCATCTTTGGCGGCGCAACCGCGCCCACCCTCGCCGACGGCGCAGGGATACTGGATGGGGAAAAATTGGATTTACTGGATTTGAAGAAGTTGGATGACGGGGGAGTTTTGTTACGGTATCAGGTTCTTAAATAAGCTCGATTATTTTTAAGAAATTTAGTGTGATGCGTGCCGTCGCGCCCCAAAGTAATTCCCCGTCGAAAGGGTGATAGGCGATGGTGGGATGATTGGCTTTGGGGTGCTGAAATTGCCAATAATGGCGTGGGTTTGCCAGCCAGTTTAGCGGCATTGTAAAAACACGGCCGACTTCAATTGTAGAAACAAAAAAAGAATATGGAGATTGGAAAACACCGACAACGGGTGTGATCTCATAATGCGTGACTGTCACGACTTCGTTGATCTTTCCCAATATCTCTACATCTTGTGGCTTTAGCCCGATCTCTTCTTGGGCTTCACGCAACGCGGTTCTCTCGTGCGTTTCATCTTCGAGGTCGCATTGCCCGCCGGGGAAGGAGACTTGCCCGCTGTGATCGTTGAGCGTATTGGTACGACGCGTGTATAGCAGATGCCACTCGTCTTGGTAGAAGGTTAAGGGGATCAGTACAGCCGCGCATTTTAGCGATTTTTTGTCCCCTTTAGGTGGACGACGAATATACCCGTCGGTAGCTGGAAGATCGCTCTCGTGATAGCTGCGCCGCAAATACTCGGCGATTTGGGCTTGAGTGATGTTCTTGATCTTAATTTTCTCCTCGAACGGGGCTGTCGCAATAAATGCATTCAGCAGTTTTCTGGTCTATCCACTCGACCTCATCTGTGCGTAAGGGTGCGCCGCAGCCAGGACAATGTGTTGGTAGTGTTGGGCGGGATCTTGCTTTTGCTGGCGAAGCTGTTCCGGTTGGGAGTTTTTCGGCAAGGTAGGCGGCGATCTCGTCCGATTCTGTTTGATAGCCTAATTCGCTTAATTCATCAACGGCGCGTTGACCGAAATTTTGTAGCGGCTCCCAATGTTTTTTTGCAGCGATGGCAGCCAAGCCTTGTTTGAGATGTGGCATTCCTTTTTGGGTATCTCCGGCAAAGATATAGGCGCGCCCGGCGCGGAGATGGAAATGGGGTGCGCGCGGTCCACGTCGGGCGTCGGCGCGGCGGGCAATCTGCTCAAAGGCAACGGCTGCTTGTGCGTGGTGACCAGCGTCCATGAGTTCGTTTGCGCGGCGCAATTCCGGTGGGACACGCTGCGGTCCTGCACGTCGAAATGGGCGTCGGATGGGTCCACGTCTTCGCATAATATGCTCCTATTCTGCTGGGCGGAATTCGATCAATTCCATTGTCTCATCTAGTGCGACGGGGAATGTCATTCCCTGTGCCTCGACATTGACCTCGTTGATCTCCATTTTGACCATGCCAATATAAGGCTCAAACCAATGGGTGGAGTTGATAAAGAGCGTGCTGTTCATTTGCATTATGCCCATATCCAGCTTGACTTCCGCGGTCATTTCGCGGGTGACTTTTATAGCATTTGTATAGGTGCCGGCTTCGACTGTGATGGTCTGTCCGGTTTCAGCGATCTGCCAATTTGCCACAACAGGGGAGTTCTCGATTACGACCGTAACAGATTCGCCCTCGTCTTCGACGGTGATCTCTCCGTTCATCACGAACTCAGTTGTCCAAGCAGTTGTCCAGTTGTCAGCGATAAAGGTTTTTTCGGCTGGGGCAACATAGCCGGAAACATAGTCCATTGTTATGGTGCCTTCGACCATATCGTCCATTAAGGAGCCTAATGTATTTGTAGGGTAGTTTTTGATCGCGCCGGATTCACATTCTGCGGTGTATTCTGACGTGATGCCGGTTGCCAAGTTAAGCATATCCATTGTAGCGAAATTTCCATCGACGCTGGCAACCGTGATGCCCGTTTGCGACATTCCTTCAGAGCTATTGCTTCTGTAGATCATCTGTTGCCTGGGCAGGAGTGGATAAAGAATATTATTACAGGGACCATCTGTGGCAGGCGGGGCAACTTCGTTGGGTGTGGCTTCTTGCGCAACTGTTGCTTCTGCTGCGGGAACTTCTTCTTCTAAAGTCTGATTCTCTGTAAGAGATGATGCAAGGCTACATGCTAAAGAAAGCGTTAGCAAGATCATTAAGGTTAGGAATAGCGTTTTCTTTTTCATATTTCCTCCTGCGTGGGCGGTGTCTCATCTGGTGTTTCGGAAACTTCTACGCGGCGTCCAAAGACCAAGAAGCCTGTATGGGCGATCATACGATCTGTTGGGCGCAGACGTGCGGGTTGCGGTTTGTAGTAGCGCAGCATGATCTCGCAAGTCTCTATAAAGGCAAAATTATGCTGATTGAGCGCGAGCAGGAGTTTTTCAACCTGATTAAAAGTCGGTACAAGGCTGGCGAAAAAACCGCCTGGTCTGATAGCTGCGCGGGCTTGGGGAATATAATCGTGCGGGGCTTGCACGTCGAGAAAGAGCATGTCTATATCGGTTTCGTCGAAGCCTTCTTCAATATCACGTAGCTTGAAATCCACGCGTTCCTGTAGACCCAATCTTTTCAGGTTTTTCTGGGCAAGTTTTTGCATGGGTTTACGCACTTCGTACGAGTAAACTTGTCCAGTATCACCAACGGAATATGCCAGGGCTGTGGTCAATGATCCTGAACCGGTGCCCGCTTCAAGCACGCGCGATCCGGGGCCAACTCCCGTTGTAATGAAGATGAATCCAATATCCTTCGGGTATAGGATTTGCGTATTGCGCGGCATCTCCCGCAGCACATCCGCTAGCGAAGGTTGAAAAACGTAAAACGGGTTGCCCATGTGGCTTTGCAGCTTCGTCCCCCAGAGCTGACCAATGATCTCATCGTGCTTCAAAACGCCGCGATGGGTTTGAAAATCCATGCCGGCTTTGAGTGTGATGATGTAATGCTTGTGGCGCTGCCCGACTAGCAGGACAAGGTCGCCGTCTTGAATATGTGTTGTGTGTAGGTTCCAGGTCATTTTTTTATCTTACCACGATGCCGAGCCAAAGTTGATAGATGCCAAAAAGGGATAAGGCGATGGATGCGAAAAGAAGCAAACCGCGCCGAATGCGCTCGCCAATTTTACTTGCTGCGCCCACCAGAACAATAAGCACGAGGTTTAACGAGATCATTGTTCCATAAAACGCGACAATAAAGCCGATCCCCTTGGACGGTGCTTCTGCTAACCCCTTAAGGAGGATGGGGCCGCTAACCAGGCTCCAGAAAATATAAGGTCCCGGGCTGATCAAATTCATCATCGCCGCTTTCCACAGGCTTTGCTCTGAAACTTCTTTCTCAGCGTTTTCATCGAAGCTGCGCCACTGTTGAAAAGATGACCACGACAAATAAAGGATAAATAGCCCGCCTGCAATATAAAGTCCGCGTTGCAGAGCATCGGGCATTTGCTTTAGCACAAAGAAAGCCAACAAGATAATGGGACCATCGCTAACGAGTGGGGCGAAGGCTGCAATGAGTGTTTTGCGCCAGCCATTCGCGAGCGTTTGCGTGATGATATAGGTTTGAAAGGGTCCCGGCTGTGCACCGGCTGCAAGTCCGAGGGTAAGACCTTGTAGGATATACGGGAACATGGATGGCTCTTTTCTTTTTAAATTTTGCTATTTATAGAGCGTTTTTCTAAAAAGAGCAATGCCTAAAAGGATATTTCTTGCGCATAAGCATAAAAAGAAAAGATGTTCTTGACAGAAGGTTCCTTTTTTTGTATACTGAATGAGCGTTACCCGATAATTTGCATATTTGGGTAAAGATTGTGTTCGAGTAAATTATTTTAGAATTGATATATTCCTAATAGAGTGAGAAAAAACTATGAATTCCATTGAAGTAAAAAATCTAAAGAGAATTTATCGTGCCACGACTGGCGTGATCCGGCGGACAACAAAAGAGATTGTTGCTGTAGATGATGTTTCTTTTGAGATCAAAGAGGGTGAGCTTTTTGGTTTGCTCGGGCCTAATGGCGCAGGGAAGACAACCACCGTTAAAGTCTTGGCGACCCTGCTCATTCCCGACGCTGGTGAAGTGCGCGTTAAAGGCCTGGATATTGTCAAAGATGCCAATGAAATTCGAAAGCATATCGGATTTATCTTTGGTGGCGAGCGCGGGCTTTATTGGCGACTTTCTGCTATTGATAATTTACGCTATTTTGCCAGCCTCTATCATGTTGATCCCGAAATCTCGAAGAAGCGCATCCCGTATTTGCTGGATATGGTCGGTTTAAATGGGCGCGGCGATGAACGTGTTCAAGGCTACTCTCGCGGGATGAAGCAACGTCTCCACGTGGCGCGGACTTTGCTTCACGACCCCGATATTCTCTTTCTCGACGAACCGACCATTGGGCTTGACCCTGTTGGCGCACGTGAGTTTCGGGAAGTCATCCGCAATTTGCAATCCGAAAAGAAAACCATTTTGCTTACTACGCACTATATGTTCGAAGCCGATTCCCTTTGTGGCCGCGTCGCAGTGATCGACAAGGGTTTGATTGTTGCATTGGATACTCCCTCGGCATTGAAGAAACACGTCAGCGATCTCTCGGTCGTTGAAGTGGAAACCTTTGGCGTTGCCGAAGAGGTGGTTGAAAAGATCCGCAATCTTCCCTTTGTAGATGCGCTTTCAGTCAAAGACCAGGATCAGCGTCAGCTTTTGCTTGTGCAAACAAAATTGGGTGCAGAAGCAGTTCCGGATGTAATGGCTGCGCTGGATGGAATGCGCGTGGGGCGTGTCACTGTCCGTGAACCAACCCTTGAAGATGCCTATGTCCGTTTGGTGGGAGGGCAAGTATGAACTTTAAAAACCTCTTCGTCTATTGGCGCACCGTTCTCACAGTAGCTGAAATTACGTTACGCCATCAATGGAACGATAGCTTTATCCTTTTTGCCATTCTCGTGCAGCCAATGATCATTGCTGTACTGGCGCTCTTTATGCTGCGTGGATTGGGCGGCGACTACGCTATGTTCGTCGTCGTCGGCAGCGGGCTGACGGGACTTTGGAGCAGCCTGCTCTTTATCTCTGGCAACAGCATCAATGCTGAACGCTGGCAGGGTACGCTCGAGTCGCTTGTGGCAATCCCGACACCTTTTGAAGTGATCATTTTCGGCAAAAACCTGGCAAACGTTGTCCAGTCGTTGATCTCAATGACCTCTTCCTATTTGTTGGCAGCGCTCCTTTTTGGCTACACATTAAAAATGGTTGAGCCACTTCTCTTTCTTGGCTCAGTGCTCTTGAGCGTTTTCGCCTTCATTAGCTTTGGCTTGGTCATCGCACCGCTTTTCATCATGTATCGCGGCATTCAGCAGTGGCAAAATGCGATGGAATTCCCCGTTTATATCCTGGCGGGATTTCTCTTTCCAATCGCACTGTTGCCGAATTGGACGACGCCCATCAGTTATATCCTGCCACCTTATTGGGCAGCGCGTGCGCTCCACGAAACGTCCACGGGTGCGGGCGATGTGCAGAAAGTGATCTTAGCTTGGGGTTTGATGCTCATTTTCAGCGTGATCGACCTTTTTATAGCCAGCAAGTTATTCAAGGTCATGCTCTATAAAGCGCGCGTGGATGCCACATTGGAGACAGAATAACAATGAAAACGATAGCAAATAATCTCCGACTTTTCTGGCAAGGTACGATGCTTTCCTATATCGCGCTCTTTGCCTGGCTGCGCCCGACGACTTATATCGCATCCAAGATATTGATGCCGCTTGCGCAAATTCTCTTCTTCACCTTTTTGGGAAGTTACGCCTCCGGCGGATCGAACGTGGACTTTTACGTGATCGGCAACGCCATACAGATCACTGCCGTAAGCGGCATCTTCGGCGTGACGATGAGCATTGGTGGCGACCGATGGGCAGGCACATTGCCCTATCTTTTTGGCACACCCGCCAATCGTCTGATGATGTTCTTTGGGCGTGCTTTCATGCACATCATCGATGGCGCGTTGGGCGTGGTCATCGCCTTGATGTGGGGCGCACTCCTCTTTGGTGTTGATTTCTCACAGACAAATATGTCTGCACTGGGATTGACGATTCTCGTCACAACGATCAGCACTTGTGGGCTAGGGCTCCTGATGGGATGTCTTAGTCTCATCACCGCAAATGTAATGTTCGTGAATAATACAGTCTATTTCTTGCTACTGATCTTCTCCGGTGCAAATGTTGCGCTGGATACGCTGCCTAATTGGATGCAGGCTTTTTCTCAAATCCTGCCACTGACCAGAGGGATTGCCTCTGCGCGCATCCTGATCGCAGGCGGCAGCTTTAGCCAAGTCGCGCCGATGCTGATGAGTGAAATTGGTATCGGTCTCATTTACGGTTGGTTGGGTTATATGCTCTTTAAATGGTTTGAGCTTCAGGCGAAGCGCAAAGGCACATTAGAAACCGTTTAAGGTTTGGAGAATATGAATAATTTACTGGAAAACGCAAAGAAAGTTTATGGCGAGTACCCGCGCGCCTTTTGGACATATAATATTATCGTCTTTATAGATCGCTTGGGGGGCTTCATGCTCTATCCCTTCTTCGCGCTTTATCTCACGCAAAAATTTGACCTTACCATGTCCACCGTTGGTATTCTCTTTGCGATCTTCTCTGTCTCAGGTTTCGTAGGAAGTGCTATTGGTGGAGCCATTACGGATCGCATGGGACGCAAAGGTGTGATCATTGCGAGTCTTGTGCTTTCGTCCGTCAGCGCCCTTGGGATGGGTTTTGCGCCATCGCTTGAGTTTTTTATTTGGATTACGGTTATTGTTGGCACGCTATCCAGTATCGGTGGACCTGCGCACGAAGCGGTTGTAGCAGACTTACTGCCCGAAGAAAAACGCGCCGAAGGCTATGGCATTATTCGTGTGATTTTCAATGTAGCTGTCATTATTGCCCCGCCGATTGCAGGCTTATTGATCGCTCATTCGTATTTGACTCTCTTTATCGTAGATGCAGTTATCAGCCTGGTCGCTGCGGCGATCGTGCTCATTGCTTTGCCTGAGACAAAACCGCAAGGTGACCCGGATGCAGTACCTGAAACCATGCAACAAACTTTCAAAGGGTATGGTCGTGTTTTTAGGGATACGCCCTTCGTTCTCTTTGTTGGCGTCACGATCATGATGACGCTTGTATACATGAATATGAACTCAACGCTCGGAGTCTTTTTGAGAGATTATCGTGGTCTGCCAGAGATCGGTTATGGTTCTTTGTTGAGCATTAATGCCGTCATTGTTGTTGCGCTTCAATTCTGGCTTACGCGTCGGCTTGAAAAGCAGAAGCCTCTGCTTATGATGGCGTTGGGCACTTTCCTCTACGCGATTGGTTTTGCCATGTATGCCCTGATCGGTGGTTTTTCACTCTTTGTTACCGCGATGATCGTTATCACAATTGGAGAAATGGTCGTGGCCCCTTTCCAGCAATCGCTGGTGGCGAGTTTTGCGCCCGAAGATATGCGTGGACGTTATATGGCGGTTTCAGGGCTTACCTGGGGAATTGCCTTTGCGATCGGGCCTTATTTTGCCGGGTTGCTTCTCGACAGCGCGAATCCGAATATGCTTTGGATCGTCAGCGGATTTATCGGGCTGCTTGCCACGCTTGGGTTTGTTATTCTGCATAAAATGCATAATCCTGACCCTGTCGTTGAACCAGCACCTACGATTTAGTTTGCTTGGTAAATAATTACAGCTCTGATTTTCATAGACCGGAGCTGTTTTTTATTAAAAAATGCGCATGAATAAAACTTTGCGGTAAGATATACACAAGGAGAAAAAATATGACAAAACATCTCGTTGTCGTTGCCGGAAATATTGGCGTTGGTAAAACATCGCTTACAGAACGGATGGGAGACCGTCTTGGCTGGCGTACCGATTTTGAATCGGTGGCGGATAATCCCTATCTTTCAGAATTCTATGATGATATGCGCAAATGGTCATTTCATTTGCAGGTTTTCTTTTTGGGTCATCGCGCAGAGCAATACCTAGAAGCTGCTCAAG
>Ga0209361_1001230_pt1 | contig 18237 bp, 8 predicted proteins | sample SaaInlV_200m_DNA_3_FD_184657 | JGI IMG/M metagenome (GOLD analysis project Ga0209361, IMG submission 184657) | Marine microbial communities from expanding oxygen minimum zones in the Saanich Inlet - SI037_S4LV_200m_DNA (SPAdes) (version 2) | ecosystem: Environmental > Aquatic > Marine >... | reverse complement strand
GACCTTCCGTCATAAAAATATCACCAATTTTTACAATATGGATGGTGGCCATCCATTCGGTGTCCAACAACATGGAACTAATAACCGCACATTCAATGGTGGAACATTTGGGATCATCATACCCGGCTATGGACAATACCTGGTTCATATCCCCATAATCCATCACCCGGAGTGTATCCTGCTTAAGGAGTTCCACCCGGAAAAGTTCACTTAACGATTGTAGTTCTGTATCGGCAACCCCTTCCCCGGTAAAATCCAGGACCGATATGGTATGATCATCGGCAAAAAGATATGCGGTTAAAATTGATAGGATGAATAGATATTTGAGCTTCATTGGCTGACAGAAAAATTAGCCTTCAGCAGAGACCATCACAATAGTGAATTTAGAATTATCTTAGAGTAGATTAAGATGTAGTCTCCTAAAAATTACGAGTCTAATCAATTGATATAGCACATAATTATAATTTATTCATTTCTCATTTGTATTTTGCGGAGAGAGAGGGATTTGAACCCCCGATATCCAAAGGATATACCGCATTTCGAGTGCGGCGCATTCAGCCAGACTCTGCCATCTCTCCAAAAAATCAGTTCGGAAATTAAGTACTTCTTTGCACTTTGAAAAAGTCCCGAATAAGGGAAATTGATTGTTTTTCTAAAACACCACCTTTTACGGATACTTTTGTTTTGAAACGAGGATCGCCACAAAGCTGGTATAAGGAGCCACAGCACCCAGCTTCTTCATCGTAGCAACCAAATATAACCATTTTTAGCCTGGCATTTACAATTGCACCCGCACACATGGGGCATGGTTCTTTGGTGACAAAAAGGGTACAATTATTGAGCCGCCAATCTTCTAATGTATTCGCAGCTGCCGTTATGGCGATAATTTCTGCATGAGCCGTTGGATCGTTTAGTTGCTCACGTTGATTATATCCACGCCCAATAATACGGTCTTCGTATACCACGACCGCACCAACGGGCACTTCATCCGCTTCATAGGCTTTTTCCGCTTCATGGAGTGCCTGAAGCATCCAGTATTCATTATCTTTTCTCAAGTGAAATTATTTGGAAAGGAGATAATCTTGGAGTGTCATGATTTGTTTCGCCATTTCTTTACGACCGGCAAGGGTCGTATCTGTGATGACAAGTTCACTGGAATTCAACGAATCCAAGATAACCGTGACTTGTAAAATTGTAGAATCAAATTTTCCCAAAGCGTAATACGAAGCAGCCATCGTGATTCTAACATCTAAATAATTAAGGAGAGAATCGTGTGTAAAAGTCCACCCCAGTGTAAGGGGCTTAACGGTTGAATCCAAAAATGCCGTCCCATATTGGATCGTTTTGGCGTCTTTTCCTAAAGCGTGATTCGCAAATGTCAGGCCAGCCAATATTTCTGATTGAACATCAATCGGGTTCCATTGATTCTGCGTTTTCTCTAATCCAGTTGTAAAATGGGCAATACTACTATCCAATACCATTAATTTTGCATAGGTCCAGCCCAAGCCATTATATCCATCTTTCCAATCTTTATCTTCGTTAATCGCATCTAAAAACCAAGCATTACTAGCTAAATATTCTTGTGTTTCAAATAATACCCATCCGTATTCTGCCATATCTTCTGCAGTTGCATAGTATTTTTTCCGACATGCATCTACAGTAATTAAACCCAACGATAGGATAAACAAGACTGTTGTTTTTGACATCCGTCCCATCATCGCATTAACATCACTTTTTTAGTTTGGCTTCGGCCCATATTGGTGAGTAAATGAACAAAATATATACCGGAAGAAACCGGCACCCCATTTTGATCTTTACCATTCCACTTTAATCGGTATCGCCCAATTCCCTGTTGCGTATTGACCAATGTTTTTACATTTCTGCCCAAAATATCATAAACAGTTAATGTTACTTTTTGAAAAGGACCATCGATAAAGCCTAAATCATATTCTATGGTCGTTACTGGATTAAAAGGATTTGGGTAATTTTGTTGTAACGCTGTTTGTCCTGGCACAATCAAAGTTTTGGGTCCCATTCGGAAATAGCCCATTTTTTCCGTATAAGCCATCACTCTGTTCCCCTGTGTAAGAGAGGGTAACTCAACCCAGCCTGTACCTGTGGTTCGCTGATAAAGGGCCATTTCTTCGTCTTGTCCCGGCATCGAGATTTCCACAGATTTTTTAAACCTAAATGCTTCATTGCCTAATAAATAAGATGCCTGGTCATTGAAATAGGGTTCAAACAGTGTAGAATCCAATATCATAATTGACTGATCAAAATCTACAGCGCCATTTCTCCCAATTACATTAAATTGACCATCGGCGCTTTTGCCAGACCATGTGCCATACATTTTGGCTAAAGCAAGACCCAAATTTTGGGTAATAACGGTATCTCCCACGACACCATTTGCCGCAACTTCAAATGTATATGTTCCCTTGGTCTTGAAATTGTAGTGTCCCACATAAGTAAATGCGGCCGCTGTATCCAGTGTCACAGCTTTAGACTGTACTTTAAGTGTAAGGTCCTTTGTTTTACTCACCGAATCAATGAGAAAAATCTCATAATAATTGGTGAACGCATTGTTTTGGACAACGTACATGCGGATCTCAGGACGCGGTACACGCTGGACTTTAACGACAAACGTATCTATTGCAGATGTGTCGCCATCAGCGGCCGTAATTTGAATGAGTGTAGAATCAGTTTTGTTGGTGACCCAGGGACCGGAAGGTCCAAACCAAAGCGTATCGGGTTTAAACTTAACGGTATCAATATGAGCATTGCTAGAATACTCGATCCCTGAGGCTTTTGTCTCAAATGTCTTTGTCGGTACTATAGAAATATTATCACCGAATTTCAGAGGCAAAATAGAAATAGTTAACGTAGAATCATCCACGTCAGTTAAATAATTGGCAAAATCAAAATATAACGAATCATTCTCTAAAATTGTAGTATCAGGAATACCAGACCACACAGGTGGATCGTTAATAGGATTAATAAAGAATGTAACGGTATCTTTGCCGGTCAAACCATCTGGATCCGTTACCGTAAATTCAACCAGCATATCTGAAGATGTATAATAATTCGTGTCAGCGGAAGCTGTATCTGTTGGCGTAATCCATGAAAATACAGAATCTCCGATGGCCAGAGAATCGACTTTTAGTGGATCAATAAATTGATCCACATTTGTCGAATAAATAACAAATGCATTATTTTTTTGTATAATCGTTGACGCAGGAAATTCATCTACCAATTTGGTAATAAATGAATTCTTATACTCTTGGCTAAAATCGGATAAAAAGCCAAATTTGGCTGTGGGAAATCCCCCCTTAGCTGGAAGTGTTGATGCAATTCTAAATGTATATTTGAGATCGGTTGTGTCATTATCCTCATCATAACTATATCGAGTTAAATTTATAGAGTCAGAATTTGCGCCCTCTAAAAAGCTCAGTTTTGTAATGGATGATAAATTAATGATGGGCGGATCATTGACAGCTTCAGCTTTTATATCAATATCTACGGTGTCTAATAGTGCCCAATTGTCCGTAACGATGACACGGAACACATAATCAGCCGTATCCAATTTTGTGGGTGTAAATGTCACTTTTCCACTTGTGGACACATCTGCAGCCAATCCTGTAACTACAGTGGAATCAATGGGCGAGGCTGTCGTATCCAATTTCATTGTGGTTAATGCATAAGTAAATACATCAGATCTTAATGTGAGTAAATCTTTATCGTTTACCGTGAGTAATTGCTCCCACAACACATCTTCTTGAGCTGTAACGTCTGGAATTGTATCTACATCGGGTCTGGCGTTATAACGCAATGTATAATCAGATTTAGAGGAATCATTTACCGTAGAAGACGTATTTCCTGCAACATCAACACCACGAAGACGAACCAAATAATTACGATTATGCGTTAATGCAAAGGTGTCTATAAATACAGAATCCAGCTTGGCCGTTTGATTGCGATAATTTCTGAATAATGTGTAATTTGCGTTTGCATCGGTTGCACTTTGGTATAAAGCATATTCAAAACGCTCAATCCCGGAAGGAATTTTTGTTGCACTACCCGGATCAACCCAACTTTCCACTGCAAAACTAATCGTATCATTCGTCCAAGTCGTATCTTGATTCACCCTTAATCGCGTTGTTGTAGATCCGTGGACAAACAGTGAATCCGTTATAAAAAGGCCAATCGTAGGTGGCAATGTATCTAAAACGAAGAATGATTCACTCTCCGTACCTGTTGTGCTGTTAAGCGCCCTATCGTATATCAATGCTCTCACATCAATCGTATCACCTTGAACCAACCCATTACCCGTTAATGCTGAATTGATATCTGTTTTTTTACGATAGAACGGTTTCGCTGTTCCCAGTGCTTCCGTCGAGTCATTTGGAGAAAATGGATTTGTTGAATAATTAGAAGATAAACTTGCCCAGGTAGCAACCATTTTATTCCTAACACGCGCTTGAATATCTACATAACCTCCGCCAACCAGAGAATTGTCTGTGGCATCAATATCAACCAATACTTTAATACTATCCGTTGTGCTATTGATAAACCAACCTATTTTTGATTCTACAGTCATGGATACATTGGTGTCGCCATGGACTGTGGCTAACCCGGTTGTGAATGCTGTTGGGGGTGTATTGTCTATGATAAACACTTGAGTATCAGTAAATACGGTGGCCAGATTTCCGGCTATATCATATGCGGTAAAATTAACTTTTGCTACCCCATCATTTGTCGTACCAGTGGGAAGAGTGACTTTCCATGCCCATGTAGAATCGTCATCGGCTTTACTTGTTTTGGCTAAAGCGGTAAAAGAATCCGTAGAATTCGAGCCATAGGTTACATCAAGTGTAGGTTCTGGGCTTGTACCGGCAGGTTCACTCATTTTTGCAATAAAATCAACTTCGTCATTTCCTTTACCAAATTTCACAGAATCTGTCTTAAACTTATTTGTATAGGTATTGTAAACGGTTTGAAGAGTCGAATTATAATAATGAGATGAAATTGTTGGCACTGTTGCATCGATAATCACATTTGACAGATCGTCACTTTCAGATTTGTTACCTGCTGTATCTTCACTGGTTGCATATACTTTATATGTGGCGTCAGCCATATTTATTAATGGTGCCAATGTTATTGTCGTTACACCAGTATCTACGGTATCAAATACTGCCAGTGTTGTGTCTGGTGTTGCATTTACATGATATAGATTAATAAACGAACCCAATTCAATATTGGTTATATCAAAATTGGGTTTTTGTGCTTTGGTTACATTATCTGTAGTACTTTGGCCAAAATCTGTTGCGGCGGTCATGTCAGGCGCTGTGGGGATGGACGGTGCAACATTATCAATAACAAATGCCAATACTGCGCTGGTATCCTGAACATTTCCGGCAGAATCGATGGCAATAACACCGGCTGTATGATATCCACTGGCTAAAGCAGTACTCACCCTGAACGTATCTGTGGTGACCTGAGACATAATCGAATCACGCCCTACAGATGCTCCTGCATCAATAACAAGCCGCAATGAGTCAATTGTTGATGATAAACCTGTAAATATAAAATGTGGCTGCTGTTTATTCGTTATATTATCATCATCTTTAAAACCGGTATCATCGACTGTTAACATATCAGGCGTATTGGGAATATCCGGTGGAATAGTGTCAATCCTCACAAATGTATTGGTTCCATCCGAACCCCAGTTGCCTGCTACATCTTTTGCCACTGCCGTGACAAGATAGGTATCGTTGGCATAACTCGAAGGTGTCAAATCTTTCGTCGTTGATGTAGTCACATCTCTAACAACTATAGAAGTTCGCGCAGCTAAAGTAGTGGCGTCTGAGGCCACTTTCAGGTAAACAGAATCCGTATTGGACAAATTAGTTAATGTAAATGTAGGCGTATCGTCTTTGGTTAATTTGTCCCCATCATTGATCCCTGTATCTGAAGATGATTTTAAAACTAATACTGGTGTCCCGGGATCAGTTTGATCAACAGTTATTTCTGTTGAGGATACACTTCCTATTCTACTATTTCCAGCGGCATCAACTATAATAGCACGAAAAGTGATCACATCATCTTCGCCGAATCCAGTCAACTCTTCTAATTCTTTGATTGTCGCCGAGGTTGATGCTCCATTGATCGTTATTGTTTTTTCTGTACCAAGATCAACAGAAGTAATTGCTGTAGCAGTTGAATTGAGACTGCCGGCTCCAATAAATTCGAATGTTCCATCTGCTTCCGCTTGAACTTGAACGGTACCATTTTCTAAGGTAGCATCATTAGCAATCGGAACCTGAACATTGATAGCGGTATTATCTTCATTCCAATAGCCATACACCACTTCGTCAGTAACGGTTAACACACTATCAGTAGTAAAAGTAGTCGGATCTGTTTGATCAATTATTAGGGTGGTTGATGCAGCATCATATCCTTGTGAATTTCCAGCTTTATCCGTAACAGTCGCCTTAAAGTTAACTGTGGATAATTCGGCCCAATTACTGATTTCTTCCAAGCCCTTAGTTCCGCCGGTAATAGAATTTGCGATTTCTACAGTTTGATATTCAATAGCAACACTGTCCTGGATAATAGTTGTCGCAGTACCAATACTTTCATAAGCACCTGAAATCTGCGCCGTGATCTGAATAGTACCACCAGCCAAACCGGCATCATCCTTATCCAAACCGACACGTACCTTTACACTGGTATTGTCCTCATTCCAATATCCGGCTCGAATAGTATCTCCAACAGTTTTAACACTTTGAATTGCCATTTTTGTAGGATCTATGCCATCCACTTCAATTGTTTTAATATCAGCAATATTTGAGGCAATACTCGTCACAGGAAATACCATTGGATTTCCGGCACCATCTTTAAGCTCACCGGCAGTCACATTAACGTTACTGACAGTCAGTTTCGCCGGTGTTTTATCTGCTGTTGCTTCACCGGACGAGACAGTGTAGGTCGTAGAAACCGTGCTGGCATTGGATAAATCGGCTTCTGCAACAGTTGAAGTACCCGTTGTATTCAAGGTTATAGTTAAGTTCCCACCAGATAGTGTGACATTTTCATTAAAGCCCAAAGTAGTATTAATAACATCAGCGGTATTATAAAGGCCAGCATCCGTCGTAGATGTGGCTGATGTGATTGTTGGTCTTGTCACATCGATCGTAAGGGTATTGGAACTTTCAGACCAGTCACCGGCATTTCCTGCAACATCACTGACGGTGGCATCAAAATTTATAACACCATCTGTGGCAAAACCTGTCAAGTCTTCAATGTTTGCTTCAGTTAGGGTAACCGTGGCAGAACTAGCAATAACATTTGCAGAGGTAATTGTATATGCACTCCCAATGTTTGCATATGAATTAGAGGGGATTTTGGCCAGGACCTGGATTGAACCACCCGTTAAGGATGAATCATCGCTATCCAGGGGTACTGTCACTTCAACGCTGGTGTTGGTATCATTGAATTTTCCTGAAACTTCATTACCCCCTTTGGCAACCATGGTAATATTTGTCCCAGCTGGCTGGCTGGGCAATACACCATCTACAAATATGCCATTGACCTCATCGGCAAGATTTTCTCCATCGGGTATCGTGGTAACAGTCATTGAATTACCAAGTCCATTTTGATCCTTCACCGTGCCTCCTGATATTGCAACCGAATTCACGGTCAGATCGGTATTATAGTCGTTGGTCCTTACTGTATAATTACCAGATATATATGTAACATTATCGATGGAACCATAAGAAAGAGAATAATCTGCATTGCTGGACCCTGTTTCAAGCGTTGCCGCTATGACATTTGCAGCGGATGATTTCACCGCTTCCGTAAAATACAAAACGACATCAATCACATCTCCAACTTTATAGTAACCGGCAGATTGAGTAGAACTAATCTTCAGAATTGTTGGTTTATTCCCATCAATTTTAACCTGACGATCATCGCCTAAACTCGTGGTTGGGGTCCATACCTGAATACTGTTGCCTCCAGCATCAACCAATGTACCGGCACTTAAACCTAATGTTTCCTGGCTCAAATCATTGGAAGTATCTCCCTCAGCTACCGTATAATTTTGCGTCGCTTCATCATCCTCCGAAAAAGCTGAGATAGAAACAGTATTATTGCTGGAGTTCCCATTATTGAGGGTAATATCAAACGTCCCTCCCGCAAGGGTAACATCTTCGCTGTAGGTTGCTTTCAGGGGTAGTACATCTCCTATAATATAAGTACCATCTTCGGCTGTTGTCGTAATACTGGTAATTGTTGGATACGCTCCATCAATCTTAATATTTTTTAAATCATCTAAATTTTGACCGGCTGGAATCGAGAAGTCTGATAATGTATTCTCGGCATCGTCTTTCATTGTACCTGTAGTTGAAAGCCCAGGATCTGTTTTTACTGTTAGATCACTTCCCGCAGAAGTATCATTGGCTCTTACCGTATAAGTTCCTGAGGCAGTGCCTGAACTTGAAATAGTTGATACTTCGACTTCATAATCCGCATTAGTAGACCCAGTTTCAAGCGGAATCGTAAAAACAGCACCACTCCCAGATAAAGTAACATCCTCACTAAAAGTTACAGTTACATTAATATTATCCCCCACTCCATATGTATCATTATCGGTGGATGAAGTAATATTTTGAATTGTTGGTGGTGTGGTTTCAATAACTAATGTTTTACCTGCTTGCGCAGCTAGATTGGTTCCAATACTAAAACTAGTCATAGCATTCCCTGCAGCATCTGTTAATGTACCAGTAGTGGCAACACTAGCAACAGTTAGATCGGACGAAGCGTCACCTGAAGCAACAGTATAGGTTCCGGTGACTGTTGAGCTTGAAAGAGTAGAGATCGCTGGTATAGCTGTATCACTATCCCCCGTTTCCATTGTTATAATAAGATTACCATTGCTTAATGTCACCGCTTCACTAAATGTCACGGTAACGCCAAATTCAGTATCCTTTCCATATGTTCCATTAGCTTTATCTGAAGTAATTGTACTTATCGTAGGAAGTTTTCCATCAATGACATGATCTGCGTTATCACCTAAATTATTTCCAGTAAATGCAAAATTAGCCATGGCGTTAAGAGCTCGATCGTAACAGAATGCGCCGTCGGCCATTGAAATTGAAGCAATCGTTAAGTCTGAAGTTTCATTGTCATTTTGAACAGTATATGTGAATGTCTTAGTGGTTACAGCAGCGCCTCTACTTGCGAATGCAGCAATTTCCTTGGTGTAATTAGTACCATCCATAGTGAAAACAACATTCATTACGCCTGTCGTATATATAGCTTCACTAAAAGTTAGCGTAACTAAAACATCATCATCTTTTTTATGAGTGCCATTTGCGGTTCCAGATGCTGCACTGGCAATTCTGGGTACCGTTGTATCATATATCATATTAGTTCGCTGATAAAAGTAGGAATCGTTTCCAGCCACATCATATAAATAAAATAAGAGGTCATATCCTGCACCATTCACCAAGTCTCCACCGGAAGTAAATGAAATATCGTCTTTAGTGATATTAGAACCAGTATTTAGATCAGTTCCAGCAAAGTTATAAATGTGTTCCACTCCATTATCACCACCACTTCCACTGGCATCTCCAAGAAATAGCACATAACTTTGGTATGTTGCCGGAGTTTGAAACAATGTTTCATCAGGTTGATATATAACTTTTTGATCTTTAAAATATGTATTACCATCTGGATAGCTCTGATTATTGAGGAATGGAATATCTCTATCGTATTTATGAGAAGCTCCACCATCTGATGGCGTTACTTCTTTATGAGTAGATGCAGCACCTGAAAAAGTAACAGTAAAATCAAAATATTTTCCTTCAGGACTGGAACCCATAGCCTCTGTCAAAGCCGCAGCAGATACAGTAAAAGTATGCGTATTATCACTTCCAGTGGTGGCAGCTGCTACAGGATTGTCATCAAGGCCGGACATTTTAACTGCTATGGTTGAAACGGTAGCTGAACTATTAAATCCAACGTATAACTCAATATATTGGTTACTTTTATCATCATCCCCACCCTCTACATCAGTACCATCTAAAGTGACTATAATTGTCACACTGTTCGTCTCATTAAAATAATTAGTTACAACTCGAGTACCTGTGATTGTAGATACGTATGTCGTAGCTGCATTTAAAATTGAAGCAAGCCACAAAACGACTAATATTTTTGTAAACTTTTTCACAATGTATGTTAAAAAATTATTATTTGTTCTTACAGGCTAACCCCTAGTACCAGAATCCCATCCAGCCAGCCTACGGTACCGAGTTTATTCTTTTTATCATCAGTAACATTGAAGGCGGTGGTAGAACGCACGCCTAAACGAATATCAAGGGCATCACCCAAAGCAAATCCATAAGAATTTTCTGCAATCACACCAAATCCGCTTCCAACCATACCAGCGCCAAGCCTAACCTGCCCCGGCCCGGCAGGAAATGACAATATGCCTGTTACATGAACACCGGAGTATGTGCCGCCAATGGGTTTGTAATTGGTGAATTTAAAAGTACCTACTTCTGCCCCCAGTCGAAATCGGAACGGACCCATCTCAAGTACCATCGGGAATTCAAAAGCGGCGCGAAAATCCATGCCGGAGTTATAGGTGCTTAACTGATGATTCACAAAACTTGGAGATGAACCAATAATATTGAGTGTGTAACCCAGACGACTGGCCGCTTCCGTCACGGATTCTTCAGGCTCATCGGAAAATTCTTCATCAAAACTGTCATCGCCCTCATCTTCGGAAAATTCATCCTCCTCCGAAAATTCATCGTCAAATCCTGCGTCATCATCGAATTCAAATCCTTCTAAGTCCTCTTCGCCGAGTTCTTCATCTTCCGAAAAATCAAATTCTTCATCCAACTCTGCATCCTCTTCCTCGTCTCCCCAGAAGATTTCTTCTACCCCATCGTCTTCTTCCTGAGCGGTAATGATAGAAAAAGGGGTGAATATTAAGAATAGGCCAAGCATGAGTGAAATGGGGAATAATGTTTGTGTTTTATGCTTCATATCTAAATCCATAATTAATGGTTATCCATTTTAGGACGCACTCAGGTCGATGCACTCTTTACCAGAATACGTACGTTGTCCACTGAGAATATATCATTTTGCAGTCTAATAGAGCAATAATATATATAATATATATTTAATAATCTGTGACTTAGGTCAAATCATTATTAATCGAATAAAATCTTGATTATTTCTTTGGGACTTGATCTCCTTCTACCCATGGAGCACCCGCTTTTGTCAATCGACGGCTTAGGGCATCTAAATCCATTTTATTTTGATTCAACTGGCTATAGATGTTGTCCAGTCCCTTCTTTGCCAAGGCTAAATTTTCAACAGCAGTGGCTGTGGGCCCATATGTGGAATATTCAATCACCCGTTGAACCACAAAAAGACGATTTCCTACTGTAGGATTATTTTTTTCTCCCGGCGCCATTTTAGATCGATTTCCGCTTAATGCTTCATCCATATCTAAGATTGATGAACGAATAGCATGTAAACGGCTATCCAAATTTCCCACATCGGCATTGGAATGATCCAGTGCTGTCTGCATGCGGGCGATTTTTTTCAACGTATTTCCTACTGTAACTTGGACTGCAGATGCCCGTTTAGCTGTTTGTTCATATTGACGCCAAAAATCAGCAATCTGCGAATACCCTTTTGTCGGCAACGCACCTCTTCTTAAGGGAACCACATCAAATTGTTGTGATTCTGATAACTGGGTAATATTTCCATCAATCTGGGCATGCATGGATACTGAATAAGTTCCCGGTGCAACTAAAAATCCGGCCCCTTGTTCAGATGATTTTCCTACAGTGACTGCGTTAGGTGATGGATATCGAAGATCCCACGCAACCCGATGGAATCCTTTAGACGTTGGCCCTTCGATTCGCCGTACCGTATTCCCATTCCGGTCTTTGATTTCAAACAATATCCTGGGTTTCATTTCACGTCGTTCTGCTTCAACCGTATTCCAGCCTGGGAATCCGACTTCTTTTCCTTTTTTAATTATACTTTCTTCATTCTTTTTCCGTTGATCCGCTTTTGATTCCAGTCCTTCAGCTAAATGGAATGTAAAAACCGCACCAAATGGTGGATTTGGCGCAGTGAAATAACCATCACCCTGCGTGCCTTTGGGCCGGTCTCCAAATCCTAGATGTGATCGTGGAATATACCACCATGCTTTTCGAACAGGAAAAAGCGTGCCTGTATCGGACATTTGTTCTTTGGATAATCCACGAAAAACGGAAATATCATCAAACACATAGAATCCACGACCAAATGAAGCACCTACAAGGTCATTTTCACGCTTATGAATGGCAAGATCACGGAACGAGATAATGGGCACGCCGCCATTTAATTTTGTCCATTTACCACCGCTATTGATGGAAAAATAAATGCCATACTCCGTTGCTGCAAACAAAAGGTTTTTCTCAACATGATCCTGAACAATTCGCCATGTCACCGTTCGATCCGGCAAATTAGAGATGATGGACTTCCAGGATTTGCCCTTATCCGTACTTTTATAAATATAGGGCTGATAGTCGCCATATTTATGATTATCCAAGACCGCATACACTTTGTTTACATCAAAGTTGTCTGCTTTCACATCATTTACATATGCTGTTGCTGGGACACCTGGCAGTTTCTTTACCTCTACCTTTCGCCAGGATTTCCCATCATTTTCAGTAATATTGATAAATCCATCATCCGTTCCAGCATAGATCAATCCAGCTTTTAAAGGAGATTCAGAAAGAGCTGAAACAGTATTATAATTTGACATTGCACCCACATCCCAGGCGTTATCCCAACTCTGCTTTGACCCCATAATTGGCAGATCAAACCTGTTTTGATTCCGTGTTAAATCACCAGAAATCGGCTCCCAACTATCTCCTCTGTTTTCAGATTTCCAAACCCGTTGTGATGCAAAGTATAAACGAGAAGGTTTATGGGGACTTACCAAAATGGGTGAATCCCAGTTATATCTTTCATACACTTCACCATCACGTGGCTGTGGCTGAACGTCCACCACTTCACCCGTGATCATATCAATCCGTGCCAAGGTACCTTGCTGTCTTTGCCCATACATAATGTTTGGGTTTCCCGGTTCTGTTGCCGGTTGATGCCCGTCCCAGTTGAGCACTACTCGCCAATCTGAATTCTGAATACCCTGCCAGCTATCCGTCCGGGATGGACCACCCTCTGTACTATTATCTTGGGTACCACCAAAAATATTATAGAATGGTTCTGAATCATCTAGAGCCACATCATAAAATTGGGTCAAAGGCAGGTTAGCCATAAACCGCCATGTTTTAGTATGGTCAAATGATTCGTACAATCCACCATCAGATCCAACCAACAAATAATCAGGCTCATCTTTCCTGAATGCAATGGCATGATTATCACCATGCTTATTCTTTTCATTCATCCGATTGAAGGTCTTTCCCCCATCATTAGAAATTTGCATATTAGCATCCATTAAATAAAGACGATCAAAATAATGGGGAGAAGCATAAAGCTCCTGATAGTAATGAGGTCCAGTTGCACCTGCAACTGCATCCGATTGTTTAACCCACGTTTCACCGCGATCAATTGACTTGTAAACACCACCGCTTCGACGATCCAGTTCTATAGCAGCGTAAAGGACATCCGGTTTATGTTTGGAAATATCCAACCCAATCTTCCCCATATTTGATTCAGGAAGACCTTTTTCCAATACTTTCCAAGTTTCTCCTCCATCATCACTTCTATAAATTCCTGATCCGGGTCCGCCACCCATATAGGCGGCTATCGTCCGATGCCGCTGCCACATGGCCACATAAATCCGATCTGGATTCCTGGGATCCAGCACCAGTTCGGTGGCACCAGTCCATTCATTATCAATTAATACCGATTTCCAATTTTTGCCCCCATCTGTTGTTTTATATACACCACGTTCGCCGCCTTTACTCCAGAGTGGTCCTTGAGATGCCACCCAAATAGTATTAGAGTCATTGGGATGAATAACGATTTTTGAAACATGTTCTGAGTTTTTTAAACCCATATTGGTCCACGTTTTACCCCCGTCGTCGGAACGATAAACACCATCCCCATATCCAAAATGACGTCCCCCCAGATCTTCGCCTGTTCCAATCCAAACCACGTTAGGATTATTGGGATCTATGGTAACACAACCAATTGAATAGGATCCCTGATCATCAAAAATAGGTGTCCAAGTAATTCCTGCATTTTCCGTTTTCCATACATTTCCAGAACCAACGGAAACATACCAGGTATTGTTATCCTCTGGATGTATGGCGATATCGGAAATTCTGCCCGACATCAATGCAGGTCCTATACTTCTGAATTCCAATCCATTGAAATTATCGTCGGCCCAAATATCTTCTTTTTTGGATTGACCAATGGTAATGGTCAATGACAGTGTAAAAATTAGTGCAGATAATCGAAAATGATTTAGCATGATATTATCCTTCATTTATTGGAAGTAGAATATAATTCATGAATAAAATGGAAATTACTAAAAAATACTTCCTGTGAATTTTTACTTATAGTACAAACAAGGAAGCCCATTTTAGATCTGAACGTATGATGTCACTTAACGTTCTGATAATAGGCTACATTGGCACTACCTGAATTCCCAAAAATAATATCAGGGCGGCCATCCCCATTCAAATCCCCAACAGCCACAGCATAAGTTCGATCGCGACCTGATCCAATTTCCGCATTCATGGACAGATCACCCTGACCATCATTTAGAAACACCCGTGAATGACCATTAGAATTTCCAATGACGATATCTATATCTTGATCATTATCCAAATCAGTCGCAACAATGGCATAGCTTTGACCATCTTCCGCGCCAAATGTATGGGCCAACTCAAACCGGCCGTCTCCCCTGTTCAATATAATTGCATTCGCCTCCCCAATATTGGCGGTCACAATATCCGGCAGACCGTCACCATTCATGTCTGCAACCGCCACACCTCTGGTATCATCCGAGCCAGATCCGAACACCACTGGACGCCCAAACCGCATGCCACCCAATCTCATCAGAATCTCATTGGCATCACCATCCCTGTTGGCCATTACCAAATCCATAAGGCCGTCACCATTCATATCTGCTACAGCCACATTCAATGTACGGTCTTCAACGGCTCCAAATGATAGAGGCTCACGCTCATCCCCTGCCATCGTCGGAAATGATCCTGTCCCATTATTTAAAAATATCAGATTCTGCGTTCCGCGACTAACCTCAAGGATATCAGGCGCCCCATCCTGATTGATATCTGCTACCTCAATACTGCGCGTATTGCTGGCTACACTTCCAAAAAACAAAGCAGGACCAAACTTTCCCTTACCGTCATTCAGATGTATCTGATTTCTCATCTTGTCCGATGCCTGAATGATATCCAGATCGCCATCCCCATCGAGATCCGCCAGCCGGACTCGGTAGCTGGTTCGCTCCATCGGCTCAAGCTGATAGCGAGCACTCAGGCGACGATTATCCGCATTAAAATAGACATAGTTCGCCTGCGGCCAATGACGCCCGTTAGCCTCAATCATATCAATATCACCATCTCCATCTATGTCACCAAGAGCGACGCCAGCAGTCAGAAATGGCTCCATAGAAATTGGATAAGATGCCTTATTAGAATAGATAGATTCCTGAGCAGTCACATCAGCTGACACAAGAATCAATACACAAACCGCTGACAGAAAAATGGAAACTCTATTCAACAACAAATGGCACCAAATGTTTCGGAATAATTACGGTTGATTGCGGCGCAATCCTTGTAACTGTTTCCGTAAAAGGAATCAGCTTTGAGTTAACATTGTCTTCCTGAGAAAAAGAGTAAGGCAAATTGAAACTATCCCAATGTGTCGGAATAATAATACGTGGTTTACTCGTCACATTAATGAGACGTTCATCATATTTATAAAGACCCAAGCGCGAGCCATTGATGCCCGCCAACAAGATGTCAGGTTTCAAACCTTCAAACTCCTTCTCCAGAAAGTTCATAGAACCCATAGTTAGGACATTGTAATTCTTAAACCGCGCCAGAAAACTCAATGAGCCACCCTCAATAAACTGATTGATTCTCAATGGGGCTTCAAGTTTGGTGTCCCGATTATAACGACGGGAATCATGATAATGCTTGTCTCCCAGAGCTGAATGAATGGCTGGAACAACGCGAACTGAAAAATTCTCAAACTGATAGTCTTCGCCCCCGCTCACAGCATAAAGCTGGTCTTTCGGAATGCCATAGGCGCGCAAGATCATCATTGCTGTTTCAGTGCCAATCACTTTAGCGCCAGTCTTTTTCGCGATATAGGGCACATCACCCAGATGATCGTAATGAGAATGATGAATTAGGATAAAATCTGCATCGCTAATGAGCTGATCAATCATCTCTGTGTCCCAATCTCCCACTTCATCACGCCGGTAAGCCTTCCGATCATCGTCGGGATGGGATCGATCTGTATACTGAAGTCGCGATATATAAGGATCCACCAGAACAGTGATTGCACCGTCCGTGATTTTCCAGCCTGCAGCGCCGAAATAGGTAAATTCCAGCCCGTCTTTGTTAACCGATGTTGATGATACCTGCGCCGCCATGCCTATGATCAGGACAAATGTTGCCAAGAAATGTAATATTCTCATCTATCTACTCCCTGACTTCGACAATCATTTCAATTTCCACCGACTGACCGCGGGGCAGCGTTGCCATGCCTACTGCAGCGCGTGCGTGGCGTCCTTGGTCTCCGAACACCTCAACAATCAGATCCGAAAATCCATTGATAACGGCAGGCTGTTCTACAAAGTCTGGCGTGCTATTCACCATGCCCAACACCTTGACCACTCGCACCACTTTATTCAGATCGCCCAGCATGGACTTCAGTACCGCCAGCTGATTAATCGCCGTCATCCGCGCACCATCATAGCCCTCCTTAATACTGACTGTATCCCCAAGTTTTCCGCGCAATTCTCGCCCGTCAGGATACTTTGGACCCTTGCCCGCCAAAAAAATCAGGTTCCCGGTGCGCACACCGTTAACATAATTTGCAACAGGGCTTGGGGGCGTTGGAAGTTCTATACCCAGCTCAGCCAGCCGGGCCTCCGGATCATAATCTGGTTCCTGAGCGTAGCTTTGGCACAATCCCACGGCTAAATATGCAGCAAATAGCATTATAGTAGTCAGTAAAGGTTTCTTGTTCATTATTTCCTCAATCATTATTAATTATCAGAATATGTATTGTGACATTCTGCCCCCAAAAATATCATAACACTTGCACCAAGCGAAATTATTTTGTCTTTTCTTTTTCCAAATTTAACTGGACGATATCCGGATCCCAGTAAGCGTCTCCGATAAGATGCTTCACAAAATATTCTGCACGGAGCCAATGCCAATAATCACCCATATCTCCATACCCATGGCGCTGTCCGGGGAAAAGAAAGAAATCAAAGCGTTTATTAGCACGGATTAAAGCTTCGGCCATTCTTAATGTACCGGCCATATGAACATTATTATCGATATCTCCTGTGGTTAAAAGCAAATGACCCTGCAAGTTTTTGGCCAAGTCTGAGTTTTTGGCAATATCATATTCAAAACTGACTCTACCAGAATCGTCCACAATCTCCTTAATGCCATGATGCTTTTCAGACCACCAACTGTTATAGACATCGTTATTATGATTCCCTGAAGAAGAAACAGCCACTTTGAAAAAATCCGGATAAACAAGCATGGCGGCAGTAGACATGAAGCCGCCTCCGGAATGCCCATATATACCTACACGATCTATATCTATAAAATCGTAGCGGTCAACTAATTGCTCAATTCCGGCTTTTTTATCTGCAAGACCGTAATCACGCAAATTGCCGTAGCCGTAATTATGATACCATTTAGAACGAGCGGGATGACCCCCGCGGTTGCCGATGGTAATCACAATAAAACCGAATTGGGCCAGAGAAGTTGTGCTGTGTCGAAGCTGCGTAAAGGATTTAGCTACGGCTTCAGTTTGGGGCCCGGGGTAAACATAAGCAACAATGGGATATTTCTTTTGGGGATCAAAATCAAAGGGTTTGGTCATTACCCCATAAATATCGGTAACACCATCAGCAGATTTAACTTGAAAGGGTTCCGGGTATTGAAATCCCGCCGCCATGAGTTGTGATAAATCCGCTTCTTG
>Ga0209361_1001218_pt1 | contig 18335 bp, 12 predicted proteins | sample SaaInlV_200m_DNA_3_FD_184657 | JGI IMG/M metagenome (GOLD analysis project Ga0209361, IMG submission 184657) | Marine microbial communities from expanding oxygen minimum zones in the Saanich Inlet - SI037_S4LV_200m_DNA (SPAdes) (version 2) | ecosystem: Environmental > Aquatic > Marine >... | reverse complement strand
CGTAAAGATACAATCTTACTTTTACGACAACGGCGAGAGGGGGCACTGCCGTGTCCGGGTTTATTCATTGTTCAATGTTCAATGAAAAAGGGGGTCTGGGGGAAATCCCCCAGCCATATTCTTTTTTTTCTTTCTCTGTGCCCTCTGTGGCTCTGTGGTAAAAAAATCCTATTCCGAAATTCTGTTGTTCTACGCCTTACGTTATAATTATCCGATATACATGCATTTTTATCAAAAATACGGTAAAGCGTAAGATCAGTTAGTTATGAACCCCTAAACGTAAGATAACAGCGGCATCGAGTGGTTCTCCGGTGACGTAGCCTTTAGTTTTGGCGCCGAGCTCACCGAAGAGAGACGCCCTGCCGGCGCCTTTATACGAAAGCTTCACAGATGCTGCGATGCCGTAATCGTTCGAAACGTCTGCTATCGTAGAAGCGTCGATATTCGGCTGACGCCATACATCGACCTTAGCACCGACATTATATCTGTAGTCGTACCATACAGTCGCCTTCTCTAGCCCTGCGGCGTATGACGTCCTTCCTCCGGTGTTGCCATAGCGGACATATCCTTTTGTGATGGTGCTGTCTGGGGCTTTAACATAGGCGTATATCCCCTGTTCTGTGCCGTATGGGGCGAGGGTGAGGCGTCCTCCAGGAAGGAAGCTATACCCTTTCCATATTGGTATCATCGGTATTATCATATCTCTTTCTCCTGTAGCGATATATTTATTTATGCTATAGAAAGAAAAGAACATCATGGGGTCTATGAAATTTATCAGGGAATCTTTGCGGAGATCTTCGTAAGTTTTGACCTCTTTGCCGTGGTATGCGTTAAGCCATAAGTTATATTTAACGATGTCATGGCCGAAGGACCCTTCTTCTATCTCGTCAATACCTCTTATGTACATCGTCTGGTCGTGCATCGTCATAAGGTATAAGAGCCCTTCTCTGTAGTCGAGCATCCCGCGCGCTATGGTTTTGCTTGCGAGTTTCTGTGCCATATGCCCATTGGCTTCTGTCCCTCCGGCGTATATCGCCAGCATCTTCGCAGGGTGGCTTATAATGTCTTCTGTCCAGAAAAATCCCGTAGATCCCCCTCCATCGCCATAAGGGAAAGGCTTTGAGAATTCGTACGAAGGTATTATGCCATGCTCTCGGAGGCGAAAGCCGTGGCCGAAGAATTCGTGCTGTACTACCATTGAGATTTCTCCCACGGGAAAGTCGACAAAGAGCATCTTGCCACCACGAACCCATCGACCTATAAACGTTGGGATATTCGTAATGACGGGCTCTAAGATTATATCGTCGATTTCCTTGTAGCAAGAAAATATCGTAAGGATATCTTCGGCGCCGACAGACATGCTAAGGTCTTTGTCCCACAAAAAGAAATTGGCTTCGTCGATAGAATGTCTACCGTCGATTGTTCCCTCTTGTGGATACATAGTATTTTCTTGGAAATACATAGTATCTTCTTGGGAATACAGCGTCATGGTAAAAATTAGTGACAGAAATAAAAATACAACTTTCATATAGATGCCCTCAAGACTCTTAGATACAGTATGTCCAAAAAAAATGGACATACTGGCTTTTTCATAATTCGGAAGAGGAGGGATTTGAACCCCCGAAGGATTGCTCCTTGCCGGTTTTCGAAACCGGTGCATTCGGCCACTCTGCCACTCTTCCATAATTCCAATGAGAAAGCAAAAGCATACCAAACTCCCTGAAATTTTCACAACCAATTATAAGAGTTCGAAGTTCGGAATAGGATTTTACCACGGAGACGCGGAGAGCCACGGAGTTTCACGGAGAGAATTTAGTATTGGCTAGGGGTTTCACCACTAGAACCCCGAAGATATATAAATTTCGGGCATGTCCACAGACAATATTTTTCTTTTAAACTTTTGTTCTCCGTGACCTCCGTGGCTCCGTGGTAGTATATTCCTATCCGCTATAAGAAGTGTTGCCTTTTTTATTGTCGGTATCGTAATATCAATATCTGAAATATTAACTCATTATCAAGGGGTATGAGATGAAAAGAATAGCGGTTTTTGGCACCCACGGTGCTGCTAAGACGTCGTTGGTATACAAGCTTGCGGCACATTTTAAGATGGCGAACAAGAATGTTAAGGTTATCCACGAAACGGCCCGACAATGCCCTTTTCCCATCAACCAAGGCGCCATCTACAAGACGACGCTACACCTCATCTCTACACAGCTGACCCAAGAGCTAGAAGCCGACGCTGAAGGTTTCGAGATAGCAATCTCCGACAGGACACTATACGACGCTTTTATCTATATTAACTTCCTAGGTAGAGGCAATGAATTCACCAAACACCTCGAAGATTTCTGTATGCACTGGATGAAGAAATACGACGTACTCGTATACTTAGAGCCTACAGAAGGTTATGCCATAACAGCAGACGGCGTACGCTGTGCAGATGTCGAGTATCAGATGGAAATCCGCGACAGGTTCCGCGACTTCGTCATCGATGCACAGAAATACTACGGTGGGACTTTGAATGTCATACAAGAAGAGTCTAACACTATTTTCGACGAAGAAAAGTGCAATGCCCTTATGGATAATATAAGAACAAGCCTATTCAAAGAAGAGGCTGCGCTGGTATAAAAGATGAGCGTATAGTTATAGCGTTTAGCGTATAGAATCGAACTGCTATCCGCAATTTTCACCGTGGAGATAGAAAGCTCCTTTTATAGTCTGATAATATTCAGATGACTGGCGGTCGTCTTAGCTACATCCCCACGGGTTATCGAACGCACACCCAAAATCGGATAACGACGGCTGTAAAAAAACCGTGTTTCCTATCATTTCGGTTAGATCAGGATTAGAATCAGAATCAGAATCAGAAGCATTTCCGCCCTGTTCTTCTTGCGACCCTGTCAGTGACGGCCCTATCGGTGAAGCCATAATAGCTTGATCCTTAATATGTTACTAACGATGCCTAGTTCTTCTTTTGGTCTTTTAGGTATACGCGTATCATTTTCTGTTCTTGTCCTGGTTTAGGTTTGCCAGCATAATCGACCGAAACATTTTCGATTTTCTTTACATAGTCGTATCCTGCTGTTACTTCACCGAAGATGGTATGTCTTCCGTTAAGCCATGGTGTTGGTATTGTTGTGATGAAGAACTGGCTACCGTTTGTGCCGGGTCCTGCATTAGCCATAGCGAGGAGTCCTGGGGTGTCAAAGGTGACGCTATCATCGCACTCATCTTCGAAGTTTTTTCCCCATATTGACGCTCCGCCCATCCCTGTTCCTGTGGGGTCGCCGCCTTGTATCATAAAATCTTTTATTACACGATGGAAAACGATACCATCGTAGTACCCTTTTTCTGCTAGGCGCATGAAGTTTTCGCATGTCTTCGGCGCTACGTGTGGCATAAGTGCAATTTCTATTGTACCTTGTGTTGTTTCCATGACGATTACTGGTGTTTCTGACATATTAAATACTCCTTGTCCTTCATTATAATTATATTCTGCTAATCCTTGTCCTGCAATAAGAAGCGCTAGCAGGCATACGGCTTGACATATTGTTGTTTTCATAGTATACTCCTTGTCCATAGCTTGTTTTTTAAACGATTAATAGAGAGTATCATGGAAGCCAACATTTTGTCAAAGAACATTGAAATTATGTCACCTGCTGGGTCTTTTGCTGCGCTACATGCCGCGATAGATGCCGGTGCTGGTTCAGTATATTTCGGTCTCGAGCATCTTAACATGCGAGCGCGGTCGTCTAGGACGTTCACTGTTGACGATCTTTCTGACATCGTTGCTATTTGCGAGAAATGCGGTGTAAAGTCGTATATGACTTTGAACACCGTCATCTACAACGAAGATCTTATCCTTATGCGTTCATTATGCGATGCTGCCAAGGATTGTGGCGTTAGTGCTGTCATCGCCAGCGACATCGCTGTAATGGAACATGCGCGTTCTATAGGTTTAGAAGTGCATATCTCCACGCAGGCCAACGTCAGTAATATTGAGGCCGTGAAATTTTATTCTCGTTATGCTGATGTCGTTGTCTTGGCCCGAGAGCTTTCTTTGGAGCAAATCGCTGCGATATGTTCTGCGATAAAAGATGATGACATCCGTGGCCCTTCTGGCGAGCTTATCAAGGTAGAGCTTTTCGTCCATGGAGCTTTATGTGTAGGGATTTCTGGCAAATGTTATATGAGCCTAGCGCAATACAACGCCTCGGCGAACCGTGGGGAATGCCTACAGTCATGCCGCAGGAAGTACCGCGTCACCGATGATGATACTGGCGACGAGCTTATCATCGACAACGAATATGTGATGTCGCCCAAAGACCTTTGTACTATAGGGGCTTTAGATAAGATCCTCGCTGCAGGAGTAACGATCTTAAAGCTCGAAGGCCGTGGAAGGCCTCCCGAATACGTCCATACTGTCACGAAGACATACCACGACGCCGTCGATAGTGTGTTGTCAGGGACATATTCTCCTGAGAGGGTTTCTATGTGGAAAGAGCAGCTTGCTACTGTATATAATAGGGGTTTCTGGCATGGCGGGTATTACCTTGGAAAAGATACTGGCGAGTGGGCAGGGACATACGGCTCACAAGCTACTACCAAGAAAGAGTATATCGGCAAGGTGACGAATTACTTCAAAAACATCGGCGTTGCAGAGTTTAAGATAGAATCCGGAGCGATAAACGATGGCGACGAGATAATAATAACAGGAGATACTACGGGGATGATATCTATGAAGGTATCATCGCTGCGCAGCGAGACAAAGACAACAGCCAAGGGCGACGTCGTCACCTTCCCTGTCGTCGAAAAGGTGCGAAAAAACGATAAACTTTTTATCATTGTAAGGAAATAAAATATGTCAAGTCCAATTCCAAAAGAGACTCCCCCAATTATTAAAACTACACCGCCCTTATCGGCATCATGGTCTTTCAACGGCTCTGAAGGTGTCGTCGTAAGAGAAGGAGAACGACGCATTACTTCTCCTTTTAGACCTATCGTAGAGACCGACAAGAAAACACGGAAAGTGGCGCCACCAAAACTTGTTATTCCCACGCCTGTCCGTCGGTCTCCTCTGAAGGCTGAAGTCATCAAAAGCCCTGACTTGCCTTCTGCCAAAACCCCACAGGGCGATGAAACTCGCACTGAAGAATTCCCTAATTCAACAGTTACTTTTTTACCTAGTGTTGGCAGATCTCCTTCTGGAGACTTTCCCAAAAGCCCCACAAAAAGAAAACTTGATGATGTAAAAGAGGTGTTAAAGGGCCTAGGAATAACCCCAACAGAACGAGACAGACAGACACGTCAACATATAATCAAGATATCAAGAACATATGATATAGGCAATAGAAAAGCCAGAGAAATGTTAAACGCTATGGTAAAGAAATATAACACCTCATACGCCAGAGCAAAAGACATATTGATAGAGACAAAAAAACACAACATTACCGAAGAAACCGCCATAAAGATGCTAGACAGAGCTGCCGAAGAAACATGCAGCAAGACTATCGCGCTAGACAAAATAAAAGCCGCATTGGCGGAAGAGACAATGAAAGAGCTTAACGTCAGCAAAGAAAGAGCCCAAGAGATTACAGAACAAGACGTATATGATGGGGAAAAAAAAGAAGAATTATGCTTAAGGCTTATCCATGAGGATTTTTGTAAAAGACAGCCGAAATGTCCTTACAGCCATCAAATCTAATAAGCAATAATTTCTCTTCGTTATTTTTTTGTCTTATGATATAACATCGCTAAATATTTCACTACTGACGTTACTCGCTAATCTTGCTTTAGTGGTGTAGCGAAAGGAGCAAGATGCAAGTACTTCCGACAAGCCAAGCTCTGAAGAGCTGGGTGAGGAGGAATACGCAGCAGATTGTTCCTTGCAGCACACCAATAAAGTGAGAGTAGCGCGTAACGTCAGTTCACTATAGCAAGGAAGATCGTCATGGCATCATTTTTTTCTTTTTTAAAGCAACCTGAGCCTGCCCCGGAAATCCAGGACGGCAAAAAGGTTTCTACGATGTACCGCCATTGGCGGATGCGAATAATGTATTCCATGTATATGGGGTATGCCTTCTATTATTTCACGCGCAAGAGTTTCACCTTCGCAGTCCCTACCATCATCGAAGAGCTTGGGTATACCAAGACAGATATGGGCATCGTCGCGACGGTGTTCTCTTTGACGTATGCTTTGAGTAAGTTTTTCAGTGGCGTCATCGTCGACCAGACGAACCCCCGCTTTGTTATGAGTATAGGCCTCCTTCTCACTGGCGTCTGGAATATATGCTTTGGGATGTCATCGTCGCTGATGTTCTTCGTTGTCTTCTGGGGACTCAATGCCGTCTTTCAGGGGTGTGGTGCTCCACCTTGTGCGCGGTGGCTGTCTCACTGGTATTCTCAGAACGAACGCGGACGCTGGTGGGCGATATGGAACACGTCCCACAACCTCGGCGGTTTTTTGATACCTTATGTTGTGGGTTTCGCTGCTCAGTATTTCGGCTGGCGATATGCTATGTATGTCCCTGGAGTGTTATGTATTATTACGGGGCTTTTCCTTCTAGAGCGTCTTCGTGACACGCCACATTCTTTGGGTCTTCCTTCTATAGAGAAACACCGTGACGACTACCCTTCCGAAGACCATAATAAGGGACAGCGTGAGCATCTTTCTGCTAAAGAGATCTTCCGCGAATATATCCTTCCGAACCGTTACATCTGGCTTCTTGCTCTTTCATATTTCTTCGTATACGTCATAAGGATCGCCATCAACGACTGGGGCAACGTGTTCCTTTATGAATATAAACTTTCCACTATCCTAAACGGCTCTAATGCAAAGTTCAAAGCCAACGCCATCGTAAGCTTCTTCGAAGTCGGCGGCTTTGTCGGCAGCCTCGTCGCCGGATGGTCTTCGGACTACTTCTTCAAAGGGCGTCGTGTTCCTACGGCATTCTTCTTCGTGATAATGTGTGTCGTATCACTGTGGGGACTATGGATGGCTCCTGCTAACAGCGTCTTCCTCAATGCCCTAGCATTTTTCTTCGTAGGATTCTTCATCTTCGGCCCGCAGATGCTTACAAGCATGGCGACGGTAGAAGTATCGCACAAGAAAGCCGCAGGGTCAGCGATGGGCTTCGCAAGCCTCTTCGCCTATGCAGGAAGCGCTGTAGCTGGGTACCCCATGATGCTTATCGCCGACAAATACGGATGGAAGGGGTTCTTCATCACCCTCGCCATCGCCGGCGTGATATGTATGATGTTCCAGCTGCCAGTATGGCGTGCTAAGTCGAATCCAAGGTTTGAAAAAGGATAATAAGCTAGGAATAGGATTTTCCTACCACGGAGACTTATATAGCGGATAGTTATAGCGTAGAGCGGATAGGAAAAACATTGGTCACTGGTAACTGGTCATTGGTCATTGGTCATTGGTCATTGATCATTGAACATTTATCATTGAATGGTTAACATTGAGTAATGAGAAATAAATGATAAATGGCAGATGACGATAGGAAACAAAAAAGATGAAGCGCTGAAGAAGCGCATGGAAGCCCTTGGCATCAGCGATGGTGACCTTATCGAGAAGTTCGTTATGGGTTCTGGCGCTGGCGGGCAGAAGGTCAACAAGACGTCGTCTTGTGTATACCTACAGCACGTCCCTACAGGGATACACGTGAAATATCACCGTGAAAGGTCTCGGGAGATCAACAGATATATGGCGAGGGTGACGCTATGTACCAAGATCGAAGAGCGTATAAAGAAACGATGCCGCGACAGGCGCATGGCGGCCGAGAAAGTGCGCCGACAAAAACGCGGAAGGTCAAGAAATTCCAAAAACCGCATGCTCGAAGACAAACATCGTCATTCGCAGAAAAAAACTATGCGCAGACCCCCACAACGTGAAGACTAACTCCCTATATATGCTCCGTATAATATCTTAAACTTTGGGCTATACTCTGCGATAAAATCTTCGACATCTTCAGGAGAGATCTGCATGTTATTTCTTATGTCGACACTCTTCAAAGTCTTAAAATCCAGCAATATCATCAAAACGTTTTTTGTAAGTTCTGGGACGTCTCGCATAGTAAGGAATTGTAGTGCTTTCATCTCTTTAAGCCGCTCCACGCCTTTTTCTGTGACAAAATCGCATCTACTAATATTCAATGTTCCAAGTTTGTCTTTTACATGTGATATCATCATCATAGTGTTTAGAAAATTATCGTTAATATCATCACACCCTTTTATTGATAGTGCTAGCAGATTCGGCATCCTAGAGAAAAAGAACTTCAACACTTCGACAAAATATTCTCCGCTACAATAACTCATATTGAGATATTCTAAGGTTTCGTACATCGTCATATCTTGGAAGCATTCTGTAATTTCTTCGTTATCAAACGTCAGTCTTTGCAACAATAATGTTTTCAACTTTGTCAATTTATCGATAAGGCCAATAAGGGCTGGTGCTGTTATGAGGTCGCATCCTCCGAGGTCTAGAGTTTCAAGTTTTTTTGCATTGGCCGCCAAAGTAATAAGAGTATCGTCTGTGATATTTGGTCCCATGAGACGCATCGTGACGATATTTTTCGCCCACTCCAGCAAATTTCCTACACCGTCATCTGTAATATTCAGCGCTCCACTAAAATCTATAGAACGTAATTCATAAGCTATACCATCCTTCAAATCCTCATCTGTGATGGTGAGGTCACATTCATACATATGTATCGCCCGTAACATTCCAATCTTAAAAAGTTCTGCTGCGCCAGTCATTTTCCCACATCCGCTGAGATCTAAAATCTCCAAGGGCATCGTCCCAAGGGGTGTTATATCTTCGATCCCCATGCAATCTACAACCTTCAAGCGCTGTATTGACAGCGCAGCAATGGCAATGATACTTTTATTTGTAATATTACAGTTTTGTACATCGAGAGCTTCAAGTTTGGGAAATGACGCCGCCAATAATTCCATATCACTATCACCAAGATCGCGACATCCATTAATACCAAGGATTCGTAATTCGCTACATTCTTTCAAAAGCCTGATAATTCTTTGTGTTGGCCCTATGCATTTATTGGCATTGAGCTCCAGAAGTTCGTGTAAGTGTTGTCCAATAGCCTTTATTCCAAGATCTGTAACCTGCGAATATCCTATTCTTAACGTTTTCAGTCCCCTTGCTCGTGTTATAGCTTGTATCCCCTTGTCCGTGACATCATCGCATCTTTGAATATCACATTCTTGTAGGGTCGCATTTATCCGCGCTCCTTCACAAAAGAACGCTTCCAGAACCTCATCAGTGACGGCGCTGCTACAATGACCGAGGACCAGTGTTCTCAGATGCCCACAATATTTATTGACGCATCGTGCTAAAGCGATAAGCTCTTCACTTGTCAACGTCGCCATCCCTGAGAAGTCGATGGTCTCGAGAATATACAACCCAGGCCTATGATGTTCTGATATCGCATCAAGCAGATCTTCAAATATTCTAGTGGCACTTGCAACGCTATCTCTGCTACAAGACGCCGTCTTATTAAAAGCGTTGAGTTCTTGTATAAAAGCATTCTTATGTTCTTCACTATTATCACTACCGTCGGGTTTTCTTAGCAGACACGATCGGCTAAAAGGCTCCCACATCGCATCTTCCAATGATATCGACACAGTAGCTTCGTCGACTTCAAGAGCTACAAGGGTAGGAATCTCATGAAGAGGCGCTATGTATCTCTCTTCAAGATTGGGGCATCCTATGAAGACGCATTTCTCAAGATTATGATTGGGGGCAAATCTTTTAGGGTGTATAGCAACGATGTCTCCTCTTTGTTCTCTGATAGTATTACCTTCATCGTCACATGTTACGACGCCAACATATCGAGCCTCTTCACCGTCTTCCGATACACACACTCCTTTTTCTGTGTTGTCACGTTCTATAGCACATAAACACCGTCCTGTCAGGTTCGGGCATTCAGAAAAAACCAGCTCTTCAACACTCCAAGGGAGAAACTTCATAGCTCTAATTATAGGCTCGAAATGCTCGTCATCGAGCAACGTTTTTATGGTGAGGGTTCTTATTCCATCAGACATGACGAGTGTCAACGTCACTTTGCCTTCTAAAGTATCTTCGAATTGCTTGGTCCATTCTACGAAGGCCTTATTTATTATATCTTGAACTTCAGGGACTTCTTTAAGCATACTCCCGAGATATACGAGGACGACGCCAAGCCTCTCACCCGAATATTCATAGCATAATGCCCCATCTTCAAGACCTTTTTGTATGGCTTGGTCTTTTATAGCTGGCGATTGTTGGGTTTCTTTTTCTTCACTACCACATTGTATCGCGCGCGTTTGCACCTCGATGCTACGTCGTTGTGGGGTATACATAAGATATGCTAGCGCTAACAACCCCATCCCTAACGGCAACGCCGTGTTGGCAACATTTTCTTCGCGAGGCAATATGGTTCTCGCAGCACCTCCTAAAAAATACGTCGACAGAGCCAAGGCACACAAAGCCAAACTATCTATACGTCTTGCCCTTCCCGCCAATATAGCTCCTGGTATCAGTGTCGCCCCACCTAGTGCCAACAGCGTTCCTGTTCCTTCACTCTCAGGGAAAATAGTATACCGTGAAGAAGCTCCGAAACAAAAAGATGCAAACCAAAAACATATCTGTGAGACTCTATTGACTTTTTCTCTGACGCCACCATCAGCAAAAAAGGTCGCCAATTCCAGCCCACGGTTTCTTACAATACTTCCTTCTTCTCTTCTCGACAGCGCATCACGCCTGTCTTCTTGTCCTTTGCGAACGCTAGATGCTGTATTAAGTGGATCCATAACAAACCAAATCTTATTTATTTACTTTATTGTTGCAGAATTTATTTTCCTCTACGAGGCATCATTGGCGAGCCTGGGGAATCATGCCGTGGCTGTAACGTCATCGACGCTACACTACTACGTGTTCCCAATGACCCTCTATCAGTTTTTCTTTTCCCTAGCAGCGTAGAGCGTTTCCATATAAGATCCACAAGCTCTGGCGTCAAATCCGACATTTCTCTCGATTCCCTTATCATTTCTAAATCTTCAGGATCATCATTAAAAAGAAATTGCTTATAAACATCTGTCAGCGACGTTGCTGCACGGCGTCCCTCATTATATTCGTGAACATCCCCCTCTCTTTGCAAATCTTTGCGTCTAAATTCTTTTTTAATTTTCTCATAGACATCGTCAATTTTTCGCATTGTCTGCAGATGCAAAAGAACTTCTTCTTCGAGCCTATGTTTCAAAAAACCATATATCTCTGTCATCTGTGGAAGACGCATTTCAATACGCTTCTGGCATTTTTCTATCTCTTCAAAATCTTGTTTTGTAAGGACATAGTCTCTTTGCGAAGTCCTATATCCTATATTACAATATGCACATGTCACATCGAGAAGATCGCCACTATAAGACCCCTTAAGGTGTGTTATATATTCCCTTGAGATATCTTCTACGACCTCTTTTAACGCAAACATCGTCTCATCATTAGCTTGATTAAGGTATGCATCAAGAGTTGCGCTTCTCTGAAACTTCCTGGCCTCTACACCTGTGAATTCATCTTTGTATCTCCTTTCTTCTAATGAAATATCTTCATCGACATCAGCGGCATCTTGATCAGCAGCAGTAGATAACGAGTGCGCTGGATGCTGAGAATATTTATTATGTAATATCTCATGTAAGGACTGCATGGCGCTATATACCATCTGCGCCTCTGAAACCTTACCCAATATCTTATCTCTTATATACAACGACGATACCATTTCGTCGCTAGCGTATCCTGCCGATATAAAAGCCAACCTTTCTATTATTCTTTCTTGCTTGCATTCATGCTTTATATCATCTTCATATCGCTCTGTTTCCTCCATAACGCTGTTCAGCCACGCGATAACGGTATCTTTTGTTAGCGTTGTAATAGGAAGGGCAATATCATCGCTCTCTATTCTTCTTTTAATAGCATCGTTGCTTTCACCTTTACCTTCGAAATATTCCCATACGATACCCTGGTAATAGCCTTTAAGCTCTTCTATTCCCATCTTTATTCGTCGATATATTTCTTCAGAAATAAAAGAGAACTCTACATGTCCACCTTTACCACTCTCAATAACGATAGTATGTTTTTTCAATCGTTGCTCATCAACATCTTGATATAGGCATGCTAAACGTATAAGGTCTTCGCCATAAGGTTTCGTCAAAGCGCGAAATTCCTCGTCATATGCTTGTGAGGTCTTTGCTATATATTCTATAAGTTTGACAAGGTCATCATGCTCCAAAGATACCAACGACCTAGAGCTTCGTATGTCAGATAGTTTCGCTACATCTTCAAAGGCCTCTCTGAAACGCTCTATTTCTTCATCGTCGAATTCTGGAGTGTCCTTCCGCAATGCTGTCATATCAATACGGTCATGGCCTAATATGTCGAATATCGTCTTCTTTCCTGGGATGATTTGACTATGAGAGCACAACTTCTCCGAGAAGACAATACGTCCATAAAGTCGAGATATTTCTTTATATACGGGGAGTATCGTCGTCTCTATACATTTTTCGACATCATTAAGATCCTGCTCTGTCAAGACCTTAAAACCTCGCTGTGATATCCTATAACGTTTTTTCTGATATGAGCATGCAAGGTCGATGACGTCCCTTTTTTGTGGCATGCTAATAGCATCTCCTGTCTTTCCAGCAGCCAAAAACAATCGCTCTTCAAACAGCACCCTTCGTTCTTCTAGCACTTGTAATACGAGCTCTATTTCAGTGTCTGACAATTCTGGTATGCTTTTCCCTCGTATTCTTTCGAGGCTACGATGGTGCGACATTGCTATACTAGGATCTTTGTGAAAATCTAAAGTCTCGCTGCTCTCTTGAAGATATTTATTATAGAACTCGTAAAACGCCCTCCAATAAGGAAACAAACGTCTCTGTGCTGTTAGTCTTGTGACAATATCTTCGCCACGCCAACGTTTTTTTTCTGCTTCACGCACCGATAATTCTCTGTTACCGCTATAGATATCAGCAGCCCAATTGAAGAGGCGTTGCTCATCATCATTCTCAGAGACACGTATCTTGTTAAAAGTATAGGCTGTGGAGATGTCGGCATTTTGCGTCCTCCTCCGTGTCTCACTAAGACGACGATATTTGCTATCGCCACCCATTCGTACTGCAACGAAACCGGCATTCTTAGCGTTACCCTCTTCATCTCTAGTGACGTTAAGTCTCACAAACTTCTTTTCCTTAGCAAGACGGATAAGATCGTGAACTTTTGTCATCGGCGACGCTGCCGTCCTTGCCATAACACCAGAGGCTGCACCGACAGCTTTGCTAGCCACAAATTTCAGGGCGCTGAATTCTTCAGGAAGAAGAGCTGTCAAGCTCTTCACTCCTGCTGTTACAAGTTCCTTAACACCACTGCTCTGGAGTTTTTCGTGAAGATCCCTTATTGTTTCAGGATTACAGCGTTCTGCCAGCGCCCTATTTAAAAAACTTTCTTTTTTTCCTTCCTCGCCAGAAAGCGCTTCGTGGCCCTCCTGCGAAGCATCGGTGGTTGTCTCTGTACTATGCTGCATTATGTCATATTCTTCTTGTGCACAGTCTATGTCGTCAGACACTCTCGACAGCTCTTCGAAATATGGCGCCAAAGCCTCAATGCTTTCTTCCAGATCATCGAGAGATATGTTTTGGGGATCAATATCATCTCTACCTAATATCTGCGGAGCAAACATGCGTGCCACTTCGACAAAAGAATGTTCTACTTCAGCATTGTCATAATAAATTTTAAGGACTTCTAAGGCTGTCTCATCGACTGTCTGCGCCTCAGAAGCAATACTTCCTCTCTCGGACCCTTCATCACCAGCTTGCCGACAACATCCCCAAAAACAGTCTGTACAGAAATTTATATTAGCGCCTCTGAGGTCAACGCTCAATTTAAGAGTAGGAGAAATAAGAGACATATTCAGTTATCCTCAAATATAAATAACAAAAATATCGTTCTAACAACTTCGAAGATTATTTATCAAACAATTCCTTTTTAAAACCCGGTTTGCGTCCTAAACTTTTTCTTCAGCTTATTCGGATGAGGCATATTTTTCATTTTTTTTCTTAGGTAAACTCTTTTGAGTTTACCTAAGAAAAAAGTGGGAAAGATGCCCATCATAGTAAGAATGAAAAAGAATATTCTAGAAGGTCATACTAAGGGGAGTAATTAGGCATCTTCAGAGTGTTAGGAGAAAAAATAGAAACCGCGTTTAGTCAAATAACATCCTTATTTCCAAGAGCGATCCATGCTGTGACAGCAGCCGGATTCGAAACAAAAATATTCAGTTTTATAATAGCCTTTGCATTAAAAATGCTGTTTAAAAGTCGCCCTACTCTCACATAGCGTGATGTAACGAGCACTATTTCCCAAAATCCTCCTTGCTAAACTAACAAGTTTAGCTGCGAAGCATTTTGAAAAATCCTACTCATTACAGTACGCTCTGAGAGAGGTTTATGACTCAACTCGGGTTTAAAAAAAACATTTACCTTGTTTCTTTAGCGGTCATCTTTTATCGTAATGTTTAGAATATTATAATTATTAGAAGGTTATATTGTGGACGTTGAAGCAGAAGAAAAAACGGTATCTTTGCCTCCTGCGGTGAAGAAATATATCGAGAAGCAGAAAGCCATCCCTGGCAGTCTTATCAAGGTACTTCATAAGGTACAGGAACATTTCAGTTATATCCCTCGTTCTGCGGCGTTCGAAGTCGCTGACATCATGGAGATCCCTGTCGCCAAGGTATATGGTGTCATCACCTTCTACCATGCCTTCAAGCTAGAAGCCCCCGGACAGCATACCATCTCGGTATGTATGGGTACGGCGTGTTACCTCAAAGGCGGTGAAAACCTCCTCGAAGAGCTTAAGAGTATGCTCGGCGTCGATGTCGGAGAGATAACCCCCGACGGTGTTTTCTCGATACATACAGTACGGTGTCTTGGGTGTTGCGGTTTGGCGCCTGTTATGATGATCGGCGATAAGGTCTACGGCAATGTCACCAAAGAAAAGCTTCCGGCGATCCTTGCCGAATACCAGGAGAATTGATGCTATGGCAAAGTTAACGCGCGAAGCGCTTGAAAATCTTAGGAAAGAAAATGTCCACGAAGAAGCCATCACCATAATGGTAGGGATGGGGTCTTGTGGTATCGCCGCCGGCGCAAAAGATGCCTACGATGCTTTCGTCGAAGAGCTCGCCAAGGCAGGCCTAGATGACGTCGTCATCAAAAAGACAGGATGTATAGGACTGTGCTACTCGGAACCTAACGCCGAAGTCGCCGTCCCTGGGATGCCAAGGGTGTTGTACGGCAATGTCGATTGTGCTGTAGCGCGTGATATCGTCAAGAAACATATTATCGGCAAGACACCATTAGAAGGCCCTAATGCCCTCCGTAGCGGCGAAAACATCGAAATCGACGAGAAGCAGCAGCGTATCGTCTTGAGAAACTGTGGTGTCATCGACCCCGAAAACATCGACGACTATATCAGAAGAGAGGGCTACTGCGCCATTGAGAAGGCGCTCTTTGAGATGTCGGCAGACGACGTCCTGGGAGAGCTTAAAACTTCGGGCCTCCGCGGCCGTGGCGGCGCTGGTTTCCCTACGTGGCTCAAGTGGTCTTTCACCAAAGAAGCCTCTAGCGACGAGAAATATATAGTATGCAACGCCGACGAGGGCGACCCCGGCGCGTATATGGATAGAAGCACCCTTGAGGGCGACCCCCATGCTATCCTCGAAGCTATGGCAATAGCGGGATATACCGTCGGCGCCAGCACTGGCGTGATATATATCAGGATAGAATACCCTCTAGCGATAAAACGCCTAGAGATCGCCATAGAACAGGCGAAAGAATATGGTCTCCTCGGAAAAGACATCCTAGGCAGCGGGTTTGACTTCGACATAGAGATAAGATTTGGCGCTGGAGCCTTCGTCTGTGGCGAAGAGACAGCACTGCTGGCCTCCGCCGAAGGCGAGCGTGGGATGCCTGTCCCAAGGCCGCCGTTCCCTGCTGTAAAAGGTCTGTGGGGCAAGCCTACCGTCATCAACAACGTCGAAACCCTTGCAAGCATCGCTACGATACTACGTAATGGTGGCGAATGGTTTGGAAGCATCGGTACCGAGACCTCCAAAGGGACAAAAGTCTTCGCCGTCACCGGAAAGATCGCTCATTCTGGCCTTATCGAAGTTCCTATGGGTACGACGTTCCGCGATGTCATATATACGATATGCGGTGGGATCTTAGGGGGCAAAGAATTCAAGGCGATACAGACAGGAGGTCCTTCTGGAGGGCTTATCCCCGCCGACCAGCTCGACACCCCTATCGACTACGAAAATCTTCAGGCTTTAGGGTCTATAGTAGGCTCCGGAGGGATGATCGTCCTAGACGAAGACGACTGTGTCGTCGATGTCATAAAGTTCTACCTAGAATTCAGCGTCGATGAGTCTTGTGGGAAGTGCTCGCCATGCCGAATAGGAGGCAGGACGCTATACAATATGCTCAGAAGGATATCACAGGGCGCAGGGAAACTCGAAGACATCCCCAAGATGAAAGAACTGTCACATACCATGCAGAAAGCATCGCTTTGTGGGCTAGGACAGACGACGCCAAACCCCGTACTCTCGGCATTACGACACTTCGAAGAAGAGTTTATGGCACACGTCGTCGATAAACACTGCCCAGCGAAGAAATGTAAAGGTCTTGTCAGCTACAGGATAATCCCAGAGAAATGCATAGGATGTACGCTATGTGCCCAGAAATGCCCCGTCGATGCTATCGCCGGAAAACCACGGGAAAAACATGTGATCGACCAAGAAAAATGTATAAAATGCGGCGAATGCCTTAAGGCTTGTAAGTTCGGCGCTGTAAAGTATGAATAAGAGAGAAAACGATATGATTTCTTTAGAGATAAACGACAAAAAAGTAGAAGTCCCCGAAGGGACTACTATCCTCGACGCTGCCCGCGAGGCATATATTAAGATACCAACGCTATGCTATTGTCCTGACCTTCCAGCTTCTGGGGCTTGTGGGATATGTGTCGTAAAGGTTTCTGGTTCTAACAAGATGATCCGAGCATGTGCTACTACCGTCGAAGAAGGCATGAAAGTCATCACACACGATCCCGAGATCGTCAACGTCCGTAGAAACGTTTTGGAGCTCATCCTCTCAACACATCCTAACGACTGCCTACAATGTCCCCGCAATGGCTCTTGCGAGCTGCAGACCCTCGCCGAGGAGTTCGGCATCAGGGAAGTCCCCTACGAGCGCCGCCTTCGTGACCTCCCCTGTGACGACTCAACAGGCTCTATCGTCTTAAACCCCGAGAAATGTATCAACTGTGGTCGTTGTGTAACGGTATGTCAGGATATGCAGAATGTTTATGCTCTAGAATTTCTCGGTCGCGGCGAAGACGTCCGCATGGCTCCTGCTGCCGATGCTAACCTCCAGGAGAGCCCTTGCATAAAATGCGGTCAATGCGCAGCACACTGCCCTGTAGGAGCGATATACGAGCACGACGACACGAAGAAAGTCTGGGATGCCCTCGCCGACGAGACCCTCCATACCGTCGTACAGATAGCCCCTGCCGTGCGCGTCGCCATCGGCGAAGAGTTCGGCTATGAGCCCGGCACTCTCCTTACTGGCAAGGTGTATACTGCCGTCCGTGAGCTCGGATTCAAAGGCATCTTCGATACGAACTTCGGTGCAGACCTTACCATCAACGAAGAGGCTTATGAGTTCTTCGAACGCTTCGTCAACGGCAAAGGCGCCCTTCCTCTCATCACTAGCTGCTGTCCTTCGTGGACAGACTATATGGAGAAGTTCGCCCCGGACTTCATCGACAATTTCTCTACGGCGAAGTCTCCCCACGAGATGCTTGGCGTCATGGCCAAAACGTATTACGCCAAGAAGATGGGCATCGACCCCTCCAAGATCTTTATGGTATCGATAATGCCATGTACGGCGAAGAAATATGAGATAACACGCGCCGATGAGATGTTCGCTAGCGGATACCAAGATATCGATGTGTCGCTGACGACACGAGAGTTCGCCCGCATGATAAAATCTGCAGGAATAGACTTCCCTGCCCTCCCCGACGGCGAAGCAGACTCCATCCTCGGAGAATACTCCGGAGCAGGGACGATTTTCGGCGCCACAGGCGGCGTAATGGAAGCAGCACTGCGTACGGCATACTTCGCGATAACGAAGAAAGAACTAGAAGATGTAAACTTCACCGCAGTAAGAGGCCTAGAAGGCGTAAAAGAAGCGACGATATCTATCGACGGTAAAGACGTCCGCGTCGC
>Ga0209361_1001205_pt1 | contig 18449 bp, 30 predicted proteins | sample SaaInlV_200m_DNA_3_FD_184657 | JGI IMG/M metagenome (GOLD analysis project Ga0209361, IMG submission 184657) | Marine microbial communities from expanding oxygen minimum zones in the Saanich Inlet - SI037_S4LV_200m_DNA (SPAdes) (version 2) | ecosystem: Environmental > Aquatic > Marine >... | reverse complement strand
CTTTTTCATGTTTACATGGTCGTGAATTCTGTAGTGCAATCCACACAGCATCCATGATATCATCGTTCTTTCCTTTGGGGTAACTAACAAACTCAGCAGGACCTTCAAGGTTGTCACCTCTCCACTTAAATTGCCCCCTAGCGAACATAGGGACCAAAGATAACAACCTCTCTGACTTAGAATTACGTGGTTTTATACCAGATTCAATGCCGGGGATGTGTATGCCTTGTTCTCTACAAAGCTCCCTTACAGCTACCCTTAAGGCTTCCTGATAGGCAACTGTCTCAATCTTCATCTTATTGTGATGATACTTCTTAAACCGACTAATGATGTGATGGGGTTGTTTATCTGTTGATATTCTTCCACGAAAGGTTTCTATGTCATATTTGACACCTTCAAAGTCGATACCAATGCTTTGTATTACGAAGTAATCTGCTGTAGAGCTTAAACTAGAGGCTACATCAACACCCCCATAAACGTTCACAGGTTTGACAATCTTCTCTTCACCTCGATATCTGACCATACATGACTGTCCTTCGATGTATTCATAGTCAAACAGATGTGACTCCATCCATTCAGGCTTAAACGGAGCTTCATCAGGGTTCTGAGCTTGGTTCATATACTCCTGATAGAATCCATTAGGATTCCCATTCAACTCGAACTCACGTCGGATACGCTTTATACGCTTCAATGGGAACTTCTCAACCCATAAACTCTCTCCATCGTCGTTAATGATCTGATACCAGAGTACTTTCCACATTCCAGACCGTTTAGCCCAGTACAGGAAGCAATCTTCAGAGATAACAGTTCCAATATAAACAACTTTAACATCATCTGATCCCGAGGGGATAACAGCGTCTAATATCCAATCACGATTCTTTTTACGAGCTTCTCTCGTATTAGCATTCTTTTCTGATTCTATATCATCCATTATGATGAGATTGGGACGAGTATCACCCTCAATGTAACCTCTAACACGCTGGCCGGTACCCACTGCGATGATTCGGATACCATTTTTAAGCACAATGTCGGTGTTAGTCCATCTTCTGGCGTTACTCGGCCCATTTTCTCCAAATAAATCTATAAACATCTGGCTATTCATCAGGTGATGTTTAATTCTTGCTAAAAAATTCTCTGATTGAGTTTGAGACTCCGAGATAATCACAATAAATAGTTCTTCATCGCTTTTCTTGAAGGCAATCCTCCATAAAGGATAAACAAGTGACACTAAGGTAGATTTAGAGCTACCTCTAGGTGCTGCTATGAGCATTCTAGTCTCATCAGTTCTTAGATTATCGTATATCTCACTATGAAACGGGGGTGTAGCTAGTTTTGTAGCTGTACCGAGACAATATCTACCAAAAAGAGCCATGTTGTTATACAACTTCTGGTACAACTTACGTTGTGCATATTCTTCTTCGTAATTATCTGTCGTCTGTTCGTTCTTCATACGACTTCAGTTTCTTTGTTTTGTTCGACTTCCTCAAGAACTTCTGCCACTTCGACAGCTTCTGTTTCTTCGGTCTCTTCTTTTTTCGGTGATTTGTATGACTCATGGTTTTCCTCTAATTTTAGTTCCTCTGTTCGTATGGAATCTATCATCTCGGTAGTGGATGTAGCTGTAAGTACCTTTTGAGTACTTGTCTTTGGAGGTTCTGATATACCATGCATCCTCTGCAATTTATCAATCATCTCCATGAGTAATCCTAACTTACCTTCATCTTTTGCTTTGTTTATCACATAATTCATCAGATCAATTGTATCACCTTTGGTGAGTCCACGTTCTTCGAGAATTGTCTCTAGTTCATCGCCTATCATTTTTTCCATTGCCTTTGTTTTAATTGTTTTTCTCCATTTATGACGTTTGGTATTCGTTAGTTTATCACCAAACATCCATTTTAGAGCTTCTTCTAGGTTATAATTATTTGCCAGATATTTAGCTATTAAACGATGTTTCTGGCTAGACTGCACAAACTCATCGTAGGTGCGTCCTTTGGTATCATATCGTCCTTTACGGTCCTTAACGAGTAACTTAGTAGTCTTCCTACTAATGAACCTACCCCAAGGACATCTAATGTACTTACTACCGTTAGCATATTCGTTAGCAGCTAATGTTATAGCTACTACTCCATCATCAGAGGTACAATACTCACCTACTATAGCTTCACTCCAGTGTACATAACGTATGTTCATTATATTAGCTTCTTCTTGTGTATAGCATTCATACGTTATAGGACCTGTCTTATACTTAACTGTTACTGTGTACATGCTACTAACTTACAACTAACGTATGGTACCATGCAAGTACTTTCTAAGTACCTTATAGACTACTTAGTAATATAAACCCCTATAAAGGGTTTATATATTGAACCTAAAGGGTAACTTACGTAGGTTACATAGTATGGTTACTATAAACAAACCCCTTATAGGGGGTTTGTATGGAGTAGTATGGTTCCATGCATGGTACCTTAAGAGTAGAACGTATGGTACTCTTTTAACACGCCTAGGCGCATGCGTGCGTTCGTGAAACTGTAAATCTGATATATAATACTTGCATAGTATGTTTGAGGTGGTGTAAGTTTGAACAACAAACAGGAGCACTATATGCCCAAGAAGAAAATAAACGTAGGACAAACAATGTACAGAATACACACCAAGAGTGACAGTTTCTATTTGAAGGTTACTGGTAAGTTGGACAGCAATAATGAGATTGTACCTCCAAGTAGTGTTATGACGAGCAAGTTAAACAAGCTATGGCTTGAGACTGAATCTGACATAATACCCACTATAGACATCGTTAAAAACACTATAATGGCAGTGGACAAATACATGGTAACTCCAAAGGGTAGTACCTCTAATTTCGGGATAAAGATAAAGTAACTCGTTGCGTAGGCTTTGGCAGTTGAGCCTTTTTAATCAACTGTCGCCAAATAAACAGGAGAACAGAATGTACCTACTTAACATGAGCTTTTCAAAGGCTTTAACACACATAAAACAAGGACAAAGAGTAACCAGAGAGGGTTGGAATGGTAAAGGTATGTTTTTATTCTTAGTTCCGGGATCAACCTTTGAAGTAAATAGAGCACCACTACTTGGTATCTATCCTGAAGGGACTGAGATAACATACCAGTCACATATTGACATGAAAACGGCAGATGGAAGCATCGTACCTTGGTTGGCATCTCAAAGCGATTTACTAGCTATGGATTGGAAGAGTGCCTAATGGAATCATTCATACAGAAGTTGCAAGTAAAGTACCTAGAATATGTTGAATTTGAAGACCTAGAGATGATGACAGAGATCAGATGCATGATAGAGGCTTGTCTCTGTGAGGATATAGAGCCTCATTGGTATACAACAGTATTTACAGATGGAAAGGAAGTCTGGTACATAAATGGAGTTGAACAACCTCCTAAAGATGTAAATAAAATGAAACCAACTTATTCCATAAGTGACATAGATAGAGACCCTATAGAGATAAAAAAGAGCATGAAATACGTAATAACGACTCTACGACAAATGTGGGATGATCCTTATATCGACCCACATAGCCAACATAAATTACACGACATTGAAGGTAAGGTCAGAGCATACATTAGGATTCTCTTTGAAAGAAGTTAAAATCTGTCAGATGTGTAATGCACCTGTATTTAAACTGTATGAGTGGGTAGGGACACTCACTCGTACTAAACTATTAATCTGTAAGAAATGCAGAAAAAGGGAGACTGGAAGATGAATCTGATATTAAGCCCAAGAAGTACTACTATGAAACGAGTACTTGAGGATGTAGCTTATTTCACAACAGAGGATCACACTCTATTAGTTGTATTTAAAGACGGTAGAACACGTAACTACCCATTGATACACTTGTGGTACTATGAAAGCGAGGTAGTCTGATGATTACCAGTGTAACACTCATGTGGAAAGATGGCTATACTAAAGAGGTACCTTATAAGGGGAACTTAAAGGGTCTCCGTCATGAAAACAAGCGTCCTATAGGCTTTTCACTACATGAAGAAAGTAAAACTCAGAAGTATACTTGGTTGAATAAATCTGATACAAACGACCTTAATGCATGGTTAGCAGACTTAGAAGCCGCTTTAGAAGAACCACGTAAGGTATGGACATGGCCTGAAGCACCTGAGAATGATGTCTCGAAGATGATTGACAGGGATGGTATTAAGTTTGGACCTCTAACAGATAAGGATAGATAATGGACCCAATTAAACTTAAAGTCAGACAGATTCCTAGGAATACAGACTATTGTTACGAAACAGGTGATGATCATAAGTACAGAAGTTGCTCTTATTTTGTGTATATGGATGGTATTGAAGGTTATTGTGACCTCTGTGGATGTGATGTACTAGACCAAGTGAAAGAATGTATAATAGGGCTACCAGATGAATGTTTATTTAATGGGGTAGATAAAACAGTTGCAACGGGTATTGCATGTCCATGTGAAGGGTGTAGTCCTAGATGACAGATTGGGGCAGTCGTATAATGGTATTACAGTGGTCTCCAAAGCCATTGATTGGGGTTCGATTCCTTACTGCTTCGCAATAATGTGGATGGAATCTTAACGTAAGGGCTGTGATTATTGACACAGTATGAATACAGTATCAAAGCGATACTCTTCCACATCAATTACCACTTTATTACCTCAGAAACACTTCACCGGACCCAACATACCTCTGAACAATTAAACAGCCTTAGAACACCCTTTACAGCCCTAGAATGACCGTATATGAGGTACTAAAGTGGGTGGTGTAGTTCTCTGTGACAGTTGCTACATAGTACAGCACATTTTTCTATTTCGGCTATTAATTGTGGTATTGGTACAGTACAACCTTGAGATATTAAAAACTCCTTCTCACCAACAACATGATGGAAGTCCATTGCATGGGGGTTCTTACTATAGCCACATATCTGACAACCAGTATCTAGCTTATATTTAATAGTAAACTTTATGTGATCAATTCGTCTCAATAGTAGTAAGTCTCGTCTGGCTTGTTTACATTTTTCAGTGTCACGAGTCGTTCTAGTGGTATTCTGGATTTGACAACTTTTACTACAAAAAATATTCTGAGAATGCTTTTTATTAAACTGAGAACCACAATACTTACATTCAGCATTACCTAGCTCGTTCTGTCGTGCTAGACGTTTACGTTTCTTCTTATTTAAATCACTACATCGTCTACTACAAAACACCTTAGTAGAGGGTCCCTTAGTTACTATATCATTACACTCTTTTCTTGCACATATTTGCTTCATTTGTTATTCCTTATATTATTTAAGCTAAATATAATATACGACAGTACCCCCTTACTATGCAAGGAAAATATGAAAAAAATAGCTCAAGAGTCTGGATGAGGGGTATATCAACACCGTGTACCCCTTCGAAAGCGGGGCATGGGGCACCCTTTTAGTTGAAAAGTATGATACTTACGGGTGCCATTGCGTACTACTCTAGCGCTACTCATCTACATCCAGCCATACGTGTGGCGTGGAAGGTGGTTTCCTCTCACATTACAATCACGTTGAGAACGACGGTCACTAAGGCTACCTAATACGACGTGTTAAGTGCCCTTGATTGTAGTGTTCTAGTCACCCCTACACCACACAGTAGACACACGCCCGTAGTACACACATGCCCAGCATCTCAGTGGCACACTATGGTGTTCTCCATATCCTCTAACTTGGCAACTATGCCTTAACTATACTATACTTAACGAGGTTTACTATGACTATTAACGAAACCAAAGCACTCCTAGACGACCCTAAAGTCTTGGCTATTGCTAAAGACCATCATAAGGCTTGGAAAACATACAATGACATCCGTGTTGTTTCTATGTGTTTACTACAAGCCAACGGTATTGACAACGATCAAGCCTTTGAGCTGTTTTGTAATTACGCTATGATTCAGAACAACCTCAATAACGGAGACTAATCATGTCAAAACCTAAACTAACCCTTGAACAGATCAATGCCCTTAAAGCCAAGCTACTTCAACGCTTCATCGCCGACAAGAAGAACAAACAAGTCGGCTTCGGTTATGCTGACGATAAAAGCATCAATCAGGCTTACCTACGATCTGTAGATGACTCTGATGTAGACGAGTTTGAACCTATTGCTGGTCAACACTTCACTTGGTTAAACAAACCCTTCTTCATTGCTGTTAGACGCAGTGGTACTACCTATACTAAACGCTATCCCAATGGTCACACCGAACAAATGGAACGCAACTCGCATAACATCTCATTTGTTCTGGCAACAGACACTGAAGCAGACGATTGTTTCGCTGATGCCTCTATGACTGTATAACACCCAGTTAGGTGATGAACAGGTCTTTGTGGACGCAAGATACACACTGATTGGATTCAGCCGCTCACTATGGGCTAACACCCATACAACCCAACGCTATTCATGCGATAGCATAAGCTCGGGTCCCTCACGGGACCTGAACTTTAACTGAACTTTAAAATAACTGCGAAAGGGGACACATATGTTCGCTAAGATCATTATAAATATACTTATGTTCACACCAATTGTCGGACTTATAGTAGCAGCTCAACAAAGTATACGATACATTAATCAAACAGCTGGTTCAAGGTATAATTTCTTTTATGATGCCCATGAAGATGTACAATTAGTAACTGCTATTATACAAGGATTATCTATTTGTTGGTTAATAACACTTTTATTTACTCCCTAAGTATGGAGAGAAACTACTCACAAACACATGAATAACAACGGACAGTAGCCCTCTTCGGAGGGCTTAGTCTGTAACAACACTAAATAACTGCATAATAACTGCAAAGGAGGCAGACTAATGAAACCAACAACAAATATAACTCTTGCTGGATCAAACCGAGAATTACCATTGTTTAAAAAACATACACACTATAAACATATAAAAACTAACATGGTTGTCTGTTGTACAATCACTCATAATAATGCCTTAGAAGACAGTGTAATTATACATGATCCTCTATCATCTCTTGGTTATCTTGATGTACAATCTTTTTATTGTTGTGATGATTGGTTTGAATATCATGGTACAATAACTATTAACGTATAACTATAAAGGAGGTATAACATGCCAACGATAACATTTGTAACACAAGTGATACTGACTGCTATTCTTACTAATATAATATCTTTTATAGGTATTAAACATGAAACCAATAATAACCATATTACTACTAGTAGTGAGATTATTCTTGAGGCTATACTTCTATTGTCATGTATGGTAATTATAGTTTGTCTTTATACTTACATTTGGATCATACCAACACACTTAACTGACTAACAAGGAGGTCTTATGACCATTCAAGATGCAATCAGATTAATAGACAAGACTAAATCAGTCTTAACAATACAAGACAACGAGATACGTATCATACTACATAACGGTACAAGTAGAACATTCACTGACTTTGATACTGCTATAAACTTCATAACCATTTCCCATAGACCTCAATTAGCAGTGGATACTAAACTACTCGTTTGGGATGATGGTGAAGGTTATGATAAAACAAAGCGTTACTTCAGTCATTGGGATCATGACGGTAAACCCGTGGTATTCAAATATGGTGGAACATCATGGAATACTCCATTAGATTATACCTGTGCCTATGACAACTGGGAATACGTAGACTAATTAAACACCTAACAAGGAGGCATAACATGCCAAGAATAACTAAATGGTTAGACCCCAAAGCAACCATACTCAATGGACCAGATGCACAAACGCATAGAGAGATGGGCAAACGTCCACCTAAAAGACATTCAACCCCTCTAACTGTAACCCAATGGTTTAGGTCTGAGAAACGTAGACTTAAACTCAAAGGAATAGAGACTACGGTACAACCAGAAGGGAAGTATCTAGCCTTATTCACCATATAACTGATCAGTAAAGCTATCCTTCTTATAGTGGGATGGAGTTTTCAATAATGCTCCATAATTCAACACTACTCATGTGATAGTTGCTATTAATAATAAGAGTAACGCCACGAACAATACCTTTTACCAATTAATAGCTTAAAGTGCAGATGCTCCCTTCGGGGAGCTCTGCTTTAACTTCATAATTAAATAACTCATCAGATTCACAGATAAAATATTTCCACATTAAACACTTAAAATAAAGGTCATAACATGACAAACTTAAAACTAAGACAAAAAACACTTATCAATAGTATGATAGTATTAGTACAAGGGTATTATCGCTATGTTAACCATGCTGAAAAGATAGCCACCATTGGGTATGTCAATAGACATATGCTTATAGCGAATAAGAGTAATATCAGATTCAATGCATCTTCTATTCCTACAATGGAATCAAACTATCGTGAGAACTTCTCTAACCCGAACCCACCAAAACCAGTTACAAGCTCACCACAATATGTCTACAAAGAAATGCAAAGACTAATGGGACTTAAGGTAGGCGATAGAGTTAAAGTACTACGTAAGGCTCGTTATAATGAGAATGGTTGGAGTGTAGGTTGGGATCCTACTCAAATGGATAAAACTATTGGAAGGATATTTACAATCAAAGAAGAGTTAAGTGGTTGCGGTGGTTACAAACTAGATAACCTTTGGAACTACCCCTGTTTTGTACTTGAGAAACAAACTGAAACACCAGATCAATATTATGACAGAAAGCTTAAAGAACTAAATGTAAGTATTGGTGACTACGTTAAAGTAACTCAAAAAGCAGATGGTTATACTAAAGGATGGAGCTACCCTTGGATTGGTAATATGGATAGATATATTGACACTGTATGTCAAATACTTGAACTCACTGGCTGGAAAGGTAGATGTGGTATCCGAATAGGAAATAAAAATACCAAAAAAGACGCATGGTTTCCACCATTCGTACTTGAAAAGGTAGCTGCACCAATGTCACCTGAAAAGGTAGCTGAATTAGTAGTAGCTAAAATGTCTTATGTTGAATTGATAGATATTGCACATAAATCTGATTTAATCAAAACTCTACCAATAACAACATTAAAGGAATGTGCTGTTAAACATACACTAAACGACTATGAAACTAATAAAACTCAATTACTATATGATAGAGAAGAAGTTTCATAACAATAACAACTAAGCTGGGGGTACTCTTCTTGAAACTCCTTAAATACCGTATCTCTCAAATAACCTCATAGATACTCTCAGCTTTAACACTTAATAAGAAAGAAAACAATATGAACTTTGGTAATGATAATAAAAACCCACAACATACCAGTATGTTTATACAGGGAGACCGCTATTGTATTTATGATCTGGTTGATGTGTAATATATTGGAGGTACATCTAGTATTATGAATGATGACCACAAAGAACCCACATGGCATGAACGTATCAGTGATTCTATTAATGGATGGTTTTCTTTAAAGTTATATCCGTTCTCACGTTGGATTAACAAGATAAACTGGAACTTTGATCACCGTAAAAAGAGACATCGTTGTACACACTGTAAGACTATACTACTTGATGAAAATGGTTGGTACATTACCCACCGTTTCATAACACTATGTAGAGACTGTATAGCTAATCCTTGGATAGCTAAGGATAGTGATAGTCTATAATTTAAAGGGGGTCTTTTTGTTTTACTTCGTAGGTACATGACATCTAAATATATCGAAAGGTATAGACATTTGCATACTACCACTAACTAAACATCACACCCCCTTTAACCATTTCAAAAGGAAGAGAGAAAGGAATGACGGCAAATAAAAGTAACTCGGCTACTATAGGACATATCCATAACTTCATGTCATTAATGCATAGTGCATTCGACTACGAGAAAAAGGTCAGCACAGCTACGACTGAAGAAGAGATACCTAAACTACCGCAACAACTAAAGTACTTTCACAAAATAATGGAGAGCAAAGTTAACTTGTCTATTATGAGAGTATACGAGTTTGGTAAACTAATACGGACACAAGAAATTAATGTCCTAATCGCCAACCAAACCACATGGAATCGAATTAAGAACGGGTTTAGTATCGTTTTTAAAAGGGAAGTAAGCATATAAGTAAAGAATACAAGTAAGGTTAATCTTATTTTTTAATTAATAAAAGGAGTACTATAAATGTACTATTTCCAAGACGCTAACTCAGGTAAAGTCTACGCACAGACTACGAAAACAATCCTAATGCATGACCAGAAAACTGGTAACAATAACAGGGTCAATATAAATAACCTGAGAGAAGTTAATCAAGCAACACACGCACGGTATGTGGATCAATTACAGATCAATGGCTGGAATGTCGTAATCGACAAAGCCTATGGTAAGATTCACATTGGTAGCCACACATTCAGTATTTCTACATTTGAAGCCATCAAAACATTGATGCAACTAAATGTACCAACGACTGGTATTGTAGGACGTAAAGTGATCCTTGATGATGAAATCACGACTTCACCAGCAATGTTCAATAAGGTTCTTACTGCGTATAACAACGCATATTAATGAACTACATCCCTGATAAAAAAGTACTACTATCTGACATAGTAACGTCTGTAAAGCCGTTAAGAGAAGGTAGTAATCCAAAAATGTTCTTAAAGGTTCTATCCGAGTGTAAAAACGCAAACTCTAATAGACCTTCTAACAAACCATTAAAAAGGAATTAATTATGGTTTTCGTAACAAGTTACACAAATGGCGGTCGAACCGTCGAATCAAATCTCACCACTGTTTCTGCTATATTGGCTGACCTTAACCTAACCGCAAGAGGTGTATCCTATAGGGTATATGCATCTAACGGTGAGGAACGTAAGGGTCTCAGATCAACCACAGGGTTGAATGAAAACGATGAGGTGGATATCCAAAGAAGTTCTACGAAGAACGGATAGATAAATCAATAATAAGGAGCCTAGTTAACGCTAGGTTCCTTTACAACTAACAAAGGGGTATATATGTTCGTAAATGAATATAAACCAACAGCAAAAATAAGAAAACAGAATCTGATAGAGCTATTATTCTACTTTGGATTTTATATTCAAGAAGGATTTAATGTAGTCTATTCCGTAAAAGCATGGCAAAAGAAACAAGCATTAGTAGTATCCAAAACTAGAATGAACCCAGCTTCTTTACTAAAATATGCTGCATTAAAGAAAGCAAAGAAACCAGAGAATATTGACTTCCAACTAACCCGACTAATGAACATTGAACATCATATACAAATGGAGGCTACAAGTCCACGTATATTCTGTAAGTTCGCTCCTTATAAAATAGGTAGATACCAAGCTATCATGGCAGGTGGATACATCGGTATAGGTAGACAACAACTAAATCTGTTTTATGGTAGACAATTAGTAGACAAAAGGTTATATCTGAAAGACTATGATCATCCTCATTCAAGTAGTGGTAATGATCTATGTATGGGTAATAACTATGGTAACTTTCAGTTAAATCTAAAACAATACCAATTATTATCAGCCATAAGATACATGTTTGGATGGATAACAACATACAACCCTAAAGACCCATACAGAAGTCTTTCTGAAAGTAACATTGGTGATGACAATTACAGAATAAGCTCTACAAAATGGGCTGGTAAAGAAATAACCACACCAACAGACATGTCATCATCAGATGGTCTAACTGGAATACCCCCATTCATAATGGATACCTTCAAAGTACTAACTGTGAACATGTTAAGTAAACTAAAAGATGACAAAACACAAAAAGTAACCATAGAAAATGCTACCTATAAGGTACCAAACAAACGTCAATTAGTATGGAACTCAACGTTTAGCTTTAATAATCAAACAATAAAAACTGCAATGGTTGATGGAGTATTCTCAGAAGAAGTATTCTTTTCAAGTAGTAGTATCAAAGAACAAATAGTTAGCACAATAGAAGCAAAAGTAAGACATAGCTACACACAGTTTCGTCCACACCATACCTTTAAAGGATATATGACCCATATTTATTATGGTGAATATGACTATGATTACTGGCATTTTAATCTTGTAACTCAGAATGTACTAAAAAGATTAAAAGAACTAGACGATGACACCATAAAGATAATAGGTATCATCAACCAAGAAATAACAGATATCGTGTTGTACAAGCATGTAACAACATGGAACCTAATAGTAGCAATATTAATAAAACTATACTCACTTGAGATGATAAACTTACAAACCTCACTTACGTATAAAACTAATAAAAAAGTAACGCAAAAACAAGTAAAGGACTTTTATGAAAAGTGGAACGAATTCTTTCAACAAATACTCAAAATCGACATCGGATTCCGTGATAAAGGGGGGATGCATGCCGAAATTGATTATTACGAAAATTATGAACGACAAGATTCAGTACCTGTTTACGAAAGCAGGGAATTTGGAGTGGTCTGGAATCGCTTTCTTCCAGAAGAATACAGCAGTGAAGCAAGATTCCCAACAGTTAAAACAACTACCTGCAAAGAATCCACAGAAGAATATAGAGCCGATTTCAAAAAAGGTAGAGAATGGATCAAAGGACTCAGAGAAGAAAAAGGATTCACTTGGGACTTCGTCAAAGAAGAACTCGACAGACTCTTTCAATGGCACGTCAAAAACAAAACAAGACTCTACAAGTACGGGACCATCTTCACCCAATGGAGAAGTGATCATCCAGAACCTAAACCAAAACCTAAGCGGTCAGTCAAAAGAAAATACAAAGTCGTCCTCGAACCCCAAACCATCAGAGGACTCACAACAGAAAGGACAACCCCAGCAAACACAATCTTCGGGACCCCACTCCAAAACATCAGCATTGACGACCTCCAAGGAGACCAAGCAGTCGCCGAAGGACAACCAGAAGGGGTTCCGCAACAAGTTCAAGGAAATCCAGAAGAAACGCAAGAAAACGTTGCTCCCAGTAGTGGTAGCGAAAGCCTCAGGGACCTCTGGCAAAACTACGTACAAACAATCGCACCAGACACAGAATCTTAGAGAAAATCCTAACGATACATTTGTATTAGTAGACTTCATACCATTAGATTGGGGGAGTTCAGGTGCATCAGAGTTTGATGGTGACACAGCTATTACAGCCCTACGTAAGATCAGAAAAGAGAGACCTCATCTCAAGGATTGTACGCAAGGCTTAATACATTCACATCATACAATGGGTGCATTCTTCTCTAATACAGATGAAACTGAGTTACTCGATAGAGCACATACTGATGGACTAACAATGTCATTAGTAGTCGCTTCTTCGGCTACTCCATTTGCATTCGCAATATCATACAAAGATCAATTTGGTATCAAGCACTTAATAGAAACTAAAAAGATAACAGTGCAATACCCCATTGAGAAGATACTCACAGGTTGGCAGAAAGAATGGAAAGAATGTAAGAAAACCAAGAAGACTTGGAAATCTTACACTCCAAACTATCAGAACAACTACAAAAATAAAGGCAAATGGATTCCACCTCACAGAGATAAAGATGGAGTATGGGTGAATGGAGGATACGAAAATGACCAAAAGAAAAAAGACAAACAAGTCGTATTTGGCTTTCACCCAGACAACGACAGATTCACAAATGACCTCAGAAACGACGATCCAGATGATTGGGACATGTATAATGGAAAATTCGCATCGGATGGCAGCTTCAATAGCGATTCTATTGTTAGTTGGGATGAGGGATTTCAAAGTAATTATATTATCCCTTTTTATGACGATTATATTGCAGATGTTTTTACCGACAAAGAGTTCTTCATAATGAAGAAACATGTAGGTTTTAATACTACACTGGAAGAATATAATGCATTAATCGTGAAACTGGATAAGGGGTTACTCAAATGAGCAACAGGTTCTTAAGAAACAAAGACCTCATTACTCAAGATAAACTAGATGAAATAACTATAATCGGAGCAGGTGGTATAGGTTCAGCCCTATGCCACCAAAGCTCTATCATGGGATTCCCTAAGTTTATCATATGGGATGATGACAAAATAGAAGAGCACAACAGATCAAGTACAATGTATAAGGCTTCATCTGTTGGTACAACAAAAGTAGACGAAGCAGAAACAGTTATCAAAATGTATTCTCCTGATGCGGAAGTAGTCAAGGAGAACAGGAAATGGCAACCAGAACACCCATTAGGGAATAAAGTTTTCATTTGCACTGATAACATGGAAATACGTAAATTTATCTATGAATCATGGATCGGAAAGCCTGAACTTGAAAGGGCTAACGGGTTCCTGATTGATATGCGAATGAGTGCTCTCACAATGGAAATACTTGCAGTAACGAATGATCATGATAACTTTATGGCACACTGGCAACCATCTGACCAAATAGATGATGACCCTTGTACTATGAAGTATACTATATTCAATACTGGGATAGTAGCTGGAATGGGACTCACATTAGCATACCAGATAATAGAGGGGTTAATTTACTATGGATACACATGGATAAATCTGGCTCCTTTCGATACTAATTACTTAGAAAGGATCAATATTGTTAGTAAGGAAAATCGAAAATAACTGGGAACAGGGCTTCCCCGGTGGTATGACAGTTTATATCATTGGACAGCCCAAGACCAGAAAGACAAGTCAAGCAAGCAAGTGGAGCAACAAAGGGACTGAAGGAGTCATCTTATTGGACACAGAGGGTGGAGCAGAATTTGCAGAAGGGGCTAACGTCGTTTCTGTTACTTCTTTGAACCCTCCAATGAGACCTTTGATGTTAGGAGGCAAACAAAAGATAAATGATGATATGTCGAAAGCTTTTGAGGTTATACCACCACTGGAACGAGGGTATTATCACCCTACAGGACCAGATAAGGGCAAACCAATGGAGACCTATTCTCTGATAGAAGCCTATAAATGGTTGAATAAAGAATGGGATTCACTACCATACGATACAATTGTTATTGATACAATTGATATTGTTAATGGATGGATAGAAGACATAGTACTGAAAGAGCTAGAAATAGACACAATGGGACAAGGAGGCTGGGGAGCCGACTGGGGTTTAGCAAGAAGGAAAAACCTTGACACTATTGGACGATTCCAAAAGTTAGTCAAGAAGAAGAGTGCTACTCTCGTCATTATATCCCACAGCAAAACATCGAGTGTCGTTGATGCTAAGGTGCAATTAACACCTGACCTTCCACGAGGACTTGGATATGCATTGGCAGGAAAAGCTGAGTTAATCGGTTTAGCTTTCTTTGAGAAAGCAGGGATTGACCCAATGATGTCATTCAAAGCATATGATGAAAGAGTTGTTGGTAGTAGACTAAGGCCATTGGCACAAAAGACACTACCTTTCGATTATGAAGCGATACAGAAAGAACTGTTAAATTACAAGGAACAACAATGAGTGAAATCTTTAGACCGACAAAGGCTGGGGGTGGAAACTACCTTGGCATTCAAAAGATAGGGATTGTAGACATAAAAGACAGAAACGAAGAGATGGACTGGGCAGATATCTTCTTAGAGATAACTGTAAACAGTGAACACAGTAAATACAATGATAAGATAGTTATATCAGGAGAACTTAATAAAGATGCAGATGGAAACCTTGCACCTAGTCCTGTATTAGCTAGATTATATGGGTTTATAGACGGTGCTGGATTAGCATTTGGATTGGATGTAAAAGGTAACTGGGTAGACAGTAATGGAGAAGCCATACCTAACATTCAAAACTATCTTTACACTGCATTATGCAATGTAGATGATGATGGTAAACCAGAAAAACACCCATACGTTGCTTATTTCTATAAGAAATGGAGCAAGGGACGTAAAAGAGCATTTACTGAGGTGCACACACATATCTTTGCAGATACAGCTGAGGGTCATGCTAAGTTAGCAGACAGAATTAAGTACCTAAAGTCACAGGGATATCTGATAGAACATGTACCAACCGTCAAAGACGCACCAAGTCAAACACAAAGTGATCCTGATTCATTTTGATGTACCTAGAAGTTGCAGAAGGGACTCCTTTTAACCGAGGGGTCCCTCTCACTAAACCAGAGATGATCGAAAAGTTGAATCCATTAGTACCTTTATATAGAAGTACCTATCTATATGATGAAGAAGGTAGGGATTGGATGTTAAAGAATAAATCTGTTAAAGGTTACTTTGGCATGAGATACATAGATCATATAATACTAGATATAGACAAAGAGAAGAATACTGATATACTCACATTGAATAAAGCTCGTGCCATAGTTATGGAACTACTGGATAGTGACGTAGACAAGAATGATATTGGAGTATATTTTAGTGGTACTGGTTATCACATACAATTAAGTAACAAGCTCTTTGGCTTCAAAGGATCAAAGGATTTACCATTTCAAGTAAAGAATAGTATTAAGAAGGCATTCCCAAGTGCTGATATTAGTATACTTATGCGAAGTGGTATCTACAGGGTACAGTACACAATCAACCAGAAAACAGGACTTCATAAGATACCTTTAGAGATGTCTACATTTCTTTATGGGCAAGTTAAAGATATATTTGAATCTGCTAAAACAATAACAGAGAAGAATAATTGGGCTTTTGCTTTAGATGGCAATGGAGAACTTAAACATCTGGTAGACTTTGAAGTACCACAAATAAGAGAGATATCTAAGAAAGTTGTAGAACCATATAAAATAGTACCATGCATACAAGCTATGTTAAATCGTGGACCCAAAGAAGGGACAAGGCACAATGTATTACTACGTGTTGCGAGTCATTTCAGGAGACATGGTATCCCATCAGATTATTGTAAAGTTGCTCTATTACACTGGAATAACAACAACTTAGAAGAAGAAGAAATACTAAAACAAGTAGAAAGTGTGTACAATGGTGGCTATCAATACAGTTGTATAGATAAGCTTATGACTGCACATTGTCAGACAAGTTGCATGTATTTTAAAAGGAAAGATTATACTATAGACGTAATGAACTCAGATGAACTACAGAAAGCATTAGTCGCCAGATTTACAGGTAACTTTGATGGTAGAACTATAGACCTGAGTAAGCTGTATGGTCTGACTGGTAAAGATGTAGTAATATATCCGGGTGAGTTAGTAACTATATTTGGACCTACTGGTGCAAGTAAGACAACCGTAGCTCAGAACATAGCTCTAGGCTATAATGCAAGTACTGATACTATAGACCAAAATGCGACTATGTCTACGCTGTACCTATCCTTAGAGCTCTCAGGATGGTACATGCACAGGAGGAACCTACAGATAGTAAGTGGTACCTCTAAGGAACAGATACAGAATAACTACGAAGCAGTATTCGAAGAATACAAAGATAGAGTAAGTCATATTAATATACAGACTGTTGCTCCTTTAATACCACAAATACAAGACAAGATAAGAGAGTTGAATCCAAGTCTAGTTATAGTAGATTATATAGACCTTGTAGAGACTCCCAAAACAGCAAGAGGTGAATACGAACAGATAAAGTATATAAGTCATGAGCTATCAAAGATAGCAGTAGCAATGGACATTATCATTATACAATTAACACAGATATCCAGAAACTACAGTAGAGAGCAAGTAATAGACTTATATGCAGGTAAAGGTAGTGGTGCTATAGAAAACGCATCACGTAAGGTACTCGGACTTAATGGACGAGCCGATAGTATTCACAAGACAATGGAACTACTTAAAAACACCGATGGTGATTTATTTGAGACAAAGCTCCGATGGACTCCATCATTTAGAATGATAAAGGAGTAAGATGACAACAAAAGAACAAATAAACGAAATCATTGATTTAGAAAATGATCTATTGTTAGAACCAGATGATCCAGAGATTCAATCAGATTTAGATGTAGCTCGAAAGAGACTCGCTATAAAGGTTGATAACGTGGACAACTTTGTGATGACAATAAACGAAGAAATAGCCGTAATGACAGCACAGTTAGACGTGCACAAAAAAGAAGTTGAACGTATGAGAAACAGATTAAAATCTATAAACAAGACGAAATCATATTTTGATGAAGTCCTGTTACCAATGGCTATAAATACTATCGGAACAGATGGTATTCTACAAACGAAGACGGCACGATATAAGATTTATGAAACATTTGGTAAGACCCATGTAGACCCTGACGTATTAGAGGACATCTACTGGCGAACAAAGACAACCAAAGAACCAAATGTTAGCATGTTAAGAAAGATATGTATAAAGAATTACGCAGAAAAGAAGGACTTCCCTAAAGGAGTCAAGATGTATCGTTTACAAAAAGTGCGTAGATCATGATATTTAAATTTGAGAAACTAGACAATGGCGTAGTAATTACATTGTTTCAGTTATTTCAATTCAGTATAGCATGGCCTATAGAAGCAGACCCTCAATGTGCCTTATCAATAGGCTTTGTAGGTCTCAGATTAGAAGTACGTATAGATGGAAACGATTACAAATAATTAACCACAAGGGTTGGGTGTACTTTTTATGACATACACAGCTACGCTGTCCTTCATAATCTCCACTCAACCCTTAACT
>Ga0209361_1001180_pt1 | contig 18897 bp, 20 predicted proteins | sample SaaInlV_200m_DNA_3_FD_184657 | JGI IMG/M metagenome (GOLD analysis project Ga0209361, IMG submission 184657) | Marine microbial communities from expanding oxygen minimum zones in the Saanich Inlet - SI037_S4LV_200m_DNA (SPAdes) (version 2) | ecosystem: Environmental > Aquatic > Marine >... | reverse complement strand
GGATAAAAAGATGTTTAATTTACACTTAAAAGAATGTGAATTTAGATTTAATAATCGCAAGCAAAATATTTATAGAATTTTGCTTGCGATTTTTAGAAAAGAGCCTCTAAAGTTATCTTGACCCTTTATTTATTAAAAAATAAGCTTGATGGCACCCTCTTAGAAAAATACTTCTTATCAATGTCATCTGAAAATTTAGTTATTATTCTCAATAATATTATTGTAGATTTCGGTGTACTCCCCCACTCTGCAATTAAAGGAAAGATGTTGCTCAATATATCGTTTCGCTCTCAGTGTCTTATCCTTTGCTTTATCATAATTATTAAAAATTTCAGAAAAAGTGTCAGATAATCCAATCACATCATCAAAGTCTACCAAATAACCAGCATTCATTCTTTTAATATCTTCGCCTGTTCCTGTATGACTTGTGACTACAATAGGTGTTTTACACAATACTGCTTCTAACGGTGCCCATGCCCCTTGTTCCTGTCTAGATAACTGAACAACGATATCTGAGTCAACCAATGCTGAATTTTTGCACTCACCCCCTAAGAATCCAGTAAAAATAACTTTATCTTTAATACCTAACTTATTAACAATTCTCTTGCATTCAGTCATATGTCCATCATCTGGGCCAATAATAACCAATCTAGTATTTTGATTATGTTTAGTAAATTCTGCAAATCCCTTAATTAGAAAATCGATGCCTTTTATATAATGCACTCGTCCTAAAAAACTAATAACTTTTTCATCTAAAGAAATATTGTTGTTTTTTCTAAAACTACCTTTTTCTGGAAGCCGTATATACTCATCAGTATCAAACGGTGGGGACAGAACAATAACCTCATCTCTATTAACCTCCTTATCAAGATTAATATATTCGCTTACACCAACTTCTGTTTCTGCTAATAAAGCATCTGCATTCTTTAGAATAGATCTCCCGAAAAACTTATCAAACATTTTTTTAATAAAATTTTTCCTTGTGAAATATGGAACAGACCCATGTGCATCCATTACATAAGGAATGTTATATTTTCTGCAATAGTAATATAAAACAATATTTTGAAATGTTCTGTATACATGCATATGAACAACATCATATTGTTGCAGGTTATTCCTACACCACGGAATAAGCCCTGGCATAATCGAAAATCCTTGCTTATGTAACCATGTCTTTTCTACATGAAAATCGACCCCATCTAATGTTTCAGCCAACTCTTCATCAAATTCATAACTGCCTGATAATATTGTTGGCTTCAATCCAGCCTTAGCCTGGGCTTTGCAAATCTTGTACATCAAATCAGATGTACCACCGCCTATTTTTATCGAAAATACAATAAAATTGTGTAATATTTTCATAACTAACCCAAGGCCCTTTATTTAATAAGAAGCTTTCTAACTTTAAAAGCTAATTCTCTGTGTATTAATGACTGCCAGAAAGACAGCACTATCGGTTGACAATGGTGGCAATATTTTCATAAATCAGTTGCTGATTGGCTGCTAAAGTTTCAGTACTTTTTGGTTCGTCTAAATAGATTCGTATTTTCTCAATCTCTTTACTCATATCCATGTCTGGATCTTTAAATGCTCTGGACAATATAACCATAGTAGAACTAAGGCGAATATGCTCAGATAGAATTAAGGACGCCTCAAGAATGCCATCGCCTAAATTTGCCACACCACCAAAGCCGAACTTGACCCCCTGCGCGCCAACAATCTTCTTGCTTAGCGCTTCTACCACGCCATTTGACAAAAGCTCAAACATGAATTTCAACTTCATTGATAAGTGAAGATCATTTATGCCAATGTGGATTTCATCAATACCCGGGACGAGTAGGATATTATCAATCTCTGTAACTGCTTCTTTAGTCTCAAGCAACAAACAAGTTGTTGCTTTACCGTCTACCAGTCGAATAAAAGTTTCGACCTCTAAAGTGGATTTAAACATAGGCAACATAATGATATCAGCACCCAGTCCAATAACACGATCAATCTCTGTTTTGGAGTGTTTGTTGATAGGATTCACTCGCACCAACAACCTCGAAGTATTTAATACTGAACGAATACGTCTCACATCTTCCATTGAATGATTTGAAATAACGGTATTTAAATGGCCTTGTCTATCTTGCTTGCCCAATATTTCAAGGTCAACCATCACCCTGTCAACGCCAGCATCTTGCACCTCAATAGCCAAATCAATATCATTAGTAATATAAATTAAATCCATAATTTACCTTTTATAAACAGACGTTAGCCATTCTTTTTGATCCCCTGCCTCACCACGAGCAATCTTTTGGTACAAAGCCTCAATTCTTGAAGTAATATCACCCTTAATGCCTGCGCCAACTTGCACTCTATCAACACTAAAAATAGGCACAACCTCAACTGCTGTGCCACACATAAACACTTCTTCGGCTGTATACAGTTCATCTTTCTCAACATCTCGCTCAATTACTTTTATGTCTAAATGGTCTCTAGCAATCTGAATAATAGTAACGCGAGTAATGCTGTCTAATATAGAGGCAGTCAAGGGTGGTGTAATAAGTACACCCTCATTAACTATGAACACGCAAGATCCAGGTCCTTCTGATACTGTTCCCTCTCGATTCAAGAATATCGCCGAATCATACCCATTACGAACAGCTTCCAATTGCCCCATTCGACTGTTCATATAATTCGCGCCCATCTTAATTTTAGGAGAGAGCGATTTCTCATGGATTCTCTCCCAGGAACTAATACAAACATCAAAACCTTGTGCATTCTCGCAATATCGACCTTTCGCCATTGGTGCAATGAACATTTCCACGGGGCCGTTCGCAGACCAACTCCCGAACCCATCCAAAAAAACAGTCAGTCTGCACACTAAGTCCTCTCTAAGTTCATTCGCTTGAATAATATCAATCACGCTTTGGCGCAAGAATGCATCACTAAAGTTTGCCTCTAATTCCATCATCTTCATGGAATTTTTCAACCTGCTAATATGTTCATCAAGCCTGAAAATATATAACTGTCTTTCTGTCTCATTCCAATAACCCCTCAACCCTTCGAACACATTAGCGCCATACTGACTAGTAGGAGACAACACATTAATTTTTGCATCGTCAATTGGAACGATATCACCTTTAAACCATATCAATCTCTCACTCATGCCCTGCCCTAAATCACAAATGTTGAAAAAACATCGTCAATCGTCTCTTGACGCTTAACTATCTCGTATTTACTCATTTTCTCGCTATACTCAACCACAGGTACATTTGGCATAATAAACTGGGGTTTAAACACAATAGAATACGAACCCACATTACTAAAAACTAAGTAATCACCAACACCCATCTTACCGTTATAGCCCTTATAAAGACAATCGTCCTCAATGCAAGTGAATCCAACAACATCAATTTTTTTATGTTGTAATCGGGTATCGTCCTTACTATAAACATCCATTGGCATACTAATAGTAGAAGTCAATAACCCCATATTAAACTTACTACCTGAAGAGGTGGCAATCTTCCTGCCTCTCACCTCTTTTAGATCTATAACCTTGGCTACAAAATACATAGTATCAGCAACAATCGCACTACCTGGCTCAAGCAGCAAAATTGGCTTATTCTCGTCACTATAATCTTGATAGAACTGACTAAACTTAGTCGCAATAAGATTAGCATAAGCGCCATACTCAACTGTTGGTGTACTGAATTGCGCTTTTAAAGACCCTTTCATCTTGCCAAAAAATCCACCACCAATATCAATATACTTCGGTGGCGTAGAAAATAATCTTTGAGCCAATTCCAAAATCTTATCTACCCTATACGAATAAGACTCTAAATCTCTATTCGGGAAATGACAATGAATACCATTAATAACCACATTATCAATATTACTTATCTCAGAAAACATAGCGCCAAAGTTATCACTTTCCACGTCAAAGCCAAATCGAGAGATTGACGCATTATTAATCTCAAAATTACATCTTAACCCTATTGAAAATTTTTTGTCAAAATGACTTTGTACGATTGTTTTAAGTAACTCTACCTCTGCATAAGAATCCAAATTAACAATACTGCCACCCAACAAAAACTTCTCTAATGCTTGCTTAGTCTTATATGGCCCATTAACAATAATCATCTCAGGATTAACACCCAATTTGATTGCCAAGTCATATTCCATCTCAGACACCACCTCAGCATAGCCACCTTTTGCATCAATCAATTTACACAACTTAGGTGTGTAATTTGTCTTATACGAATACCCAATATTCGACTTAGGATAGATGGCAGTGAACACCGATAAAAACTCATCAAAATTTTTCTCAAATTTTTTTGAATCTAACAGATAGAAAGCGTCTCCAAGGTGACCGCTCATATGATCTAAAATTTCATAGTTTAACGACATGTTTTTTTAATATCTTTGTTAAAAAAATTCCAATTTATTAATAGAATATCAAGTTTGAAAAAAGCACAATTAAAAGACCCGCTTAGCTAACACTCTAATTAAAATTAGCTTTATTGGTCTTATAATTCTCTTGAACATTTGCGATGGCATTAAACCATGTTTATTTAGCCGTTTTATTAAAATCACATTATCTAAAGCACCGCTCTCTTTGTTGCCCTTTAAAATTTTATTGATGACGATCTTTCTTACCTCTTTATCAACATGTAAATTTTCAACAATTCTTGTAAATACTTCAGATTCTTCATTAGTAATATCGTTACATATACTCTTTAAATAACAATCACGAACTTTATGAGACATTTCGTATTCAATCTTTTTATTTTTATATTGCCCCGAATGATAACGGTACTTTAATAAAACTTCAGGAATGTTATAAAATTTTGTCACATTAATCAAACGGGTCCATAAATCATAATCTTGCGCTCTGATAAGGCTCTCTTTATATACAAAATCTAATTTATCTAAAACATTCTTTCTCATTAAGACGGTCGAATGCGCCACACACGAAGAAAATAATAAAGCAACTTTAGCCTCGTCATTTGATACGGGTGTCTTTATAGGAAGATTGAGCACGGATGTTATCCAAGAGCCGCATACACCCACATCTTTATTTTTTTCCAAGAAGTCTACTTGTTTGTCAAATCGATTAATAAAGCTTACATCATCAGCATCCATTATCGCAATATACTTACCCTTAGCCTGCCTAATTCCTTCATTTAAAGAACAGGCCTGTCCTTTATTTTTTCTACTTATTACAGCTATTCTGTTGTCTTTGTTTTGAAATTTTTTAATTATATGTAAACTGTTATCTATTGATCCATCGTCTATTATAATAAATTCAAATTTTTTATATGTTTGATTTAAGATACTCTCTATCGCTTCATATAAATGATCTTCACCATTGTAAACTGACATTATTACTGATAATGTAGGATTATTCATATTTTTACCCAGTCCTTACAATATACACCCTGACTATGCTTTTGACGATCTTTATCAGCGATCCACCTTTTTGGTGCCACTACTATTTTTTCATCATTCTTATTAAGCCAAGCGCCCCACCAGCTAAACGAGCTATTGGCAATAATATTATGCTTACATAAACTCATTAGATACATCTCTTCATGATCTGACGCATCTTTTTCAAGCTCTATAAATGTTTTTTGATCGATAAAATTAAGGTTATTTTTTACCCACTCCAAATCATCACTGAAGATAAAAAAATGTACAGCTTTATTCTGAAATAATAAAATAGCCTTATGATAATATTCCATATCACAAACTTCATTAATAGTTAGATAATCTCCACGCCTAATATGTAGGCTTACCGATTCATTCTCAATAATTTTTTTCTTGTAGGCCTTAGTTTTAGAGTGTAAGCTCTTAAGTTGAAACACCTCCAATAGATCATTGCGATAATCCTTAAAATACTTTTCATTTTGCCAATAACCAGAAAAATAAGTGTCTGTTCTTACATTAAAAACATCCTCATCAAAAACAAATGCTATCTTCTCTTGGTAATAAAATTTAGTAAGCCTCAATAGAAATCTCGATGATTGTCGAAAAATTTTACCTAAAAAAGTTGTGTCGCCATTACTAAGCCTATCTAAAAGGAATTTATATTTAGGCACAAATCTAGATTCAGAACTTTCTTTAATGTCATATAATTCCAACTCATAATCACGTAACTCATAAGCATCAAAACCTCTTGTGTCAAGTTTTAAACCCATATTATTTTCTTGCGATATGGCATAACCAAATGCATATTGAAACATTTGATTACCGAGCCCCCCAATAATATTAACTACCACCATTGTCTATCCTTATCCTTTTTTCTAATGTTCTTTCTGCTTACACCTGTCAAGTCGCCTACATATAAAAAATATTTATAATTTGATAATTATTTCTTAGCTATACAGTGCCACCCAAAACAAGCAATATCTTCACCTGCTTTTTTCTGTCGTAATTTAAAATATAAAATTCCAAACAAAGAATACAGATAAGCAAACGGCCACATCCAGTTGCCACGAGCTCGCTCCACTCCGCCAAGTCTAGTAATTTCCTGCCTAAGAAAATCAAACCAGTCTCCATTATTTTCAAGCTCAATAATTTCAAATCCACGCAGTGGCAGATGATATTCATACCAATATCTAGAAAATCCTGAACAGTAATGATAAGGCGCCATATGCACTAAAGATGCAAAAGGAGCGGTAAGTATACACACACCCCCCGGCTTGAGTATTCTATAGAATTCATCTAGGGCATGAGTTGGCTCTGGAATATGTTCTAAAACTTCACTGCATAAAACAACATCAAAACTTTCATCTTCTACAGGAATATCTGTAATATCACTAACAATATCAATCTTACTAGTATCCCATTTTTCATATTGCAGCCCCTCATCAGCCTCTCCTCCACGCGACCCATCAAATTGACAAAAATCTAAGCTGCTTGCTTCAGGAAAGTACAATGCAGGAACGCCCTCTTTCATATACCAATCCACCGCTTCTTTAGTAGAATTCAACACAAAGTCTAATGCTGGAATAAGGCCAAATGTTCCTTTCTTAGAAATTCCATTATGATAAAAGGCATGCCTATCATCCATACATATGTTTATAATTTTTAACTTGTTATACTTCTTTTTTAGCTCTAATAAATTCTCAACCCCTATTCTCCACTCCCATGTTTGCATTAACAATATATCAGGTAAATTACTAGACTTACTTAGTTCATAAAATAATTCAAATAATCTTTTTTTATTTGATTCAATAGGGTTTTGGTTGATACTGTACTGTCCATAAGAACCATCTTCTTTGTAAAAAATACTTATATCGGCCATCTTATTTAAAGCCTGCAGGAATCCGCTTTTATCCTGAAATTCATCAGTTCCCAAATAGAATATATGGGGTTTTTTGTGATTAAACTGCAAGCACCAGTCTTTTACAAAACCTTTATTGATCAATAAGGACTCTAAACTACGCTTATTTTCCTTGTTACTGTAATAATGAACTATTTTTAAATACTGATTTTTTAATCTAAAACACTTATAACTTGAATTTATTTCAAAAATAATATGATTTTTTTTAAGTAGTTTTTTCAATTCATCAAACATATTTATTATTTTAACTAGCAAAATTTACCACCCCAAAACTTCTAACAACTTTTTAAAATTCCTTATATAGAACATCCTAAGAAACCATCTTCTTATTCTGGTTCAATTTTATAGTTTCTTGGTACATATTTATTGGTTTTTTTGTAATCTAGCGTTTGATGGAATCTTTGATGATTATAAAACTCGATATAGTCATCCACATCAGTGATTGGTTCACCAATGTGGCATGTGTTTAAATATATTCTTTCGCATTTGGCACTTCGCCAGAAGCGCTCAATGCAGATATTATCTGTTGCTCTAACTTTGCCATCCATGGATATAGCAATACCAAGCTTCTTGAGTTTTTGAGTGTGCGCCTCACTGGTATATTGACTACCTTGATCAGTATTAAATATCTCTGAATGCGAATATCTCTCTAAAGCTTCATTAAGCACACTCATTACCAACTGAGAATCATGGTGTTTAATATCTTATACGATAGCACAGCTTTGCTGTGCCAATCAATGATAGTTGCCATATAGACCATGCCACTGCGCCCGCAGGAAGTGCCCTTGGGGTGTAATCTTGATGTAGGTGATGTCAGCACTCCATACGTGGTTAGCATGGCTAATATTAAGCCCTCTAAGCTTATAACTATACTTCTTGTGCTCTTTGATTGGTATGGTGGTGTTAAGGCTAATACAGCTTGCAAGCCGAGTTCTTGGCGGTTGCGAGCTACCGTATTTAAGCTGACCTTGACACCATCCTCAAGCAGTTGTTTATGCACTTTCTTCTCACCGTAAATGGGTATCTGTTCAAACACCTTGGTGATGTGATTTTTAATTACTTGCTTTGTACTATCAACCCTTGGCTTATAGTACAAAGAACTTCTGTTAACACCTAGTAATTAACATTGGTGGTTAACAGATGAAGAGCTGGATGTGGCAGGCTTGAGACCAATCAACTATTTTAGCTTAGATGAGTCCAAGCTTTTTAGCTTTTTTTTTGCAAGCCACTCCTTCTCTACAGTTGCCTTACCAGCGAGTGCAGTAAGACTGCTCATTTTGCCCTTGTGATTTAATAAGTTCTTCCTTGTATTCTTTAACTGCTTTAGAAGGCTCCATAGCAATCTCTGCGTTGGTAAGGAAGGCCTCCAGTTCACTAGGTTTTGTGGAAGAGTGCTATGCTTACTGGCAATCTCAGCCAAGGTGTTTTCATTTTACAATAGCTCAAGCACTAGCTTTGTTTTAAATGCTGAACTGTAGCTGGTTCGTTTTTTACTCATATTTTTTACTTCGAATTGTTCGAAATAAGAAACTTTAGATTGTTGGGGGTGTCATAAAACACTCTAGCAATTTTTTTAAATTCATTGTATAAATTATAATTTGTAGAGCAAAATTTCACTATCTTTTTTTACAGTTGTTAAAAATCAACATTAATAACGTAATAATTGCGCAACAATCTCCATAAAAAAAATAAAGAAAATGGGGTAAATAATAGAAATCCTGTACTTATCTTTTAACAAAACCGCAAGAAAGGGGAGTGCAGGTGCTAAATACACATGAAACCCAATAGATGAAAACATTAAAGAAAATGTCGTAACAAATCCAAATAAGACAATCGTCCCTTCATTGTCATAATTACACTTCAAAATCATCTTAAATCTTACAAAGAGTGTCAAAATCATCCAAGATGCTAGAAAAGACGAAAATATATGCATTATAAAAAATATTAAATTGTATCCATATATTGACATTTGCGAAAAATCAATCCATGGAAAGGGTGACAATACTGCATATACCAGTCTTACTACGTAGCCTAGCACTGGAATACTAGCAATGCTATTAAATTTTCCTCCCACTTGAAATGCATCTGTCACATAACCATCAGGAATAATGAAATAACCAAAGGCTTGAATCAAAAAAATTATCAAAATAAACAATACTCTAATATCTAAATAATTAGCCATACTGGAAACCATTGAAAGTTTGCCTGAAATAGTCATATCAATAAATACAAATACTAATAAAACTAGTAACAACTGTGGCTTTGACAAACCTATAAAAAATATTGATGCAAAAAGTATAAATATCAGCACAGCAATACGATGCCAAGAATTTCTTTTCTTAACTAAACCAATATAGGATATTAAAAACAAAAACAAACCAAAGAATAATAATTGATATCTATGTAAAGATGAATTTATCTCCAAAAAAGTCGGTGAAATTGTGGCGTAGAGTGCATATATTAACAAAATATTTTTTTTTAATATATGCAAATACTGAGATGCATAAACCGCCAAAGCAGTAAAAAGCATAGTAAAAAAACCCATTGAATAATACAATGTTATATTGTCAGGATTACTGTAAAGAAACTTAGGAAGCCAAATAATAGGAATAATACTGTAATAAATTTTAGAAAACCAAAAGACTTTATTGGAATCAATATAAGCTTCACTAGAAGCCACTTCATTAACACCTAACGAAGTATCAAACAACATATCAAAAGTGTTCACATATGTATAGCCAACACCAATATCTGCAAATGGAATTAAAAATCCATATGATGAAAACAATATAAAGACCGGATGAATGAGGAATAAATATCTATACTTACCATTAAAAATTGACACTAAATATATAGACAGCACTAGGTCTAAGGCAATAAAAGTAACAGTTTGGCCAATATATTCACGAACTATAAATATAAAAACGAAAGAGATGAATACTAAAATAGTCTTTACTTGCAAGAATCTATCAGCTTTCATAAGAAAAGTTGACTCCATAGGTACGTTAATATTGCCTCTTGTAGTTTATTAATCCGCATTGTTTTAGAGTGGCATATTTATTAAACTTTGCCTGTACAGTCTCTCATAATTTGACATGAGAAAAATTTTAAAAAACAGAAGATATGTATGTTTAACAAAATAACTTAATTTATTTAATTTTTTATAGAAAATTTAACAACAAAAAAAATAATTTCTAAAACGCCTTTTAACCGACTAACAAACCTGCTTTAGATACAAGTTTAATTTTTGGCATGGTCAACCCCAACTCTTTTGACATTAATTCCATTTCATCCGTAATTGTTGAAATATTAAAGTTATTCTCTGAAATGTTATGTTTTTTTGTTCCAAAAATATTTCTAATTACATCAACCTCTCTCTTTAAATATTTGGCAAGCCTAATTCCTAATAAATCTTGATATTCGATTCTGATAGATTTCAAATTTAGGCTATTATTTTCCATAATTTTTACAATTCTCAATGCTGCATTATTTTCATCAAGAGTAATCATAGGCTGAATAATAGATTCTGACTCAATCTGAAAATTCTTGTAACATTCATCATTAAGAGCGCACTTTAATGAACTATCAATTTCATCTATATTAAGTGCACGCACACCTAACATATTAGGAATGCTATGGTCATTTACAATCCTATCTGGACCATAACTTATTAATGGGGTTTTTTGAATTACAGACTCAATTGCCGAGGTGCATCCATTTTGGATAACAACACTTGCACTAGATATCCAGGGCGTTATGGAATCAGAATTCCCAATAATATGAATATTTTTATTATGACTAAAAAAATTGGTCCAATATTTTATACAATCTGTCGGATGCGGTCTAATAATCACGTCATATTCAGGCCAGTTATTTGCAATATACTTTACTGCAAGTATCATACTAAAAGCAATTGAGGAATCCTCCTGAATTGACTGTATAAATACTTTTTCTTGCTCATAAGATTCTAAATGCTCAAGATCTCTGCTAATTAATGACGCCTCACTCCAATGTTTTTTTCCCATTGAGCCTGAAAAATTAGAAACAACTAAAATATACGGCTTATGCCTCTGACTAATGCTTTTCACCTCTAATGATAAGGATTTATCCTTCCATAGTTCGGCCCTAGTAGATCCGGTGTTGAAAAAAATATCTTTTTTTATTTTGAAAAAATCCTTATATTCTGACGTATCTCTAGCGCCCCAGCAAAAAACCCCTTTAAATGGTAGTGTTTGGTTTTTTGTTATATTGCGAACTTTAAGAAACTTTCTAAAGTTACTGTTCAATATTGATGGCTCCTGCTCTTGACAATATAAATCAAAACCATCCTTCAAGAATCTATTATTAATTCTCTCAGAATGTAATGGTATATTTACATTCTTTAATAAATAACATCCTTTCTTAAGTAAATTTAGACGCTTATAAAGCCATAAATCTACAATTGATGCTATAAGAACTTGATGACCTTTTGATGCTGCAACTAAAGCCAATAATAAATGACCAGGGAGTTCCCGAACTGAAACTTCAAGAGGGATATATATAATCATAATGCATGCATCCTATTTAAGCTACCACCAATTTTTATTAAAAATCTACCCACTATTTTTACAACTACCAAATACATTTTATCACCCCAAAACCTCTGACAACTTTTTAAAATTTCTTATATAGAACATCCTAAGAAGCCTTCTTCTTATTCTGGTTCAATTTTATACTCTCTTGATACACATCCATTGGTTTTTTGTAGTCTAGTGTTTCATGGAATCTTCGATGATTGTAAAATTCGATATAGTCATCCACGTCAGTGTAATCCTCCCATTTTTAACAACCGTTAAAAATAGAATCTCCGTTGTTTAAATAGCCTCAAGTAGCTTTCTTGGTGGAATCCCACCAATCGAACTATGAGGTCGTTCGTTATTATATACCCACATCCATTGGGTTGCTAACGATTGAGCGTGCTCAATCGAATACCCCTCAAGGGGGTACTAAACAGAGTCAAAGATATGCATGTTCAGCTATTCGTTTCTTGCTGTTCTATTAAATCTTTCTATGTAGGCATTTTGAGTTGGCTTGCCTGGTTGTATGTACATTAGTTCAATATCCATTGCTTGTGCCCATTCTCTGAGTGCGTGAGATATATACTCTGGTCCGTTATCACATCTAATAGCCTTAGGCTTGCCTCGCCATTCAATCAGTCGCCCTAATGATTGAATCACTCTTTGCGCTGGCAAAGAGTGATCCACTTCAATGCCTAGGCACTCTCTGTTGTAATCATCAATCACATTGAATGCTCTAATCTTCCTGCCGGTGTTTAATGAGTCTGACATGAAGTCAATTGACCAGGTTTGATTAATAGACAGTGGCACACTTAAAGCCTGCGGCTTGTCGCGTTTGATTCTTCTTCTAGGCTTAATCCTAAGATTAAGCTCTAGTTGCTTGTAAATTCGATACACACGCTTGTGATTCCATTTAAAGCCCTTAGTATTGCGCAGATACATAAAACACAATCCAAAACCCCATTGCTTATGTGTTGTGGTTAATCGTAGCAACCAGTCAGCAATTATCTCATTCTCAGATGATAGTTTTGGATCGTACCGATAACACGTCTCACTGATTTTAAAAGCCTGACAAGCCAATCGAACTGTCACCCGATATTTATTAATGGCCTGCTTAGCCATCTCCTTGCGTAGAGATAGCCTTAGAACTTTTTTGTTAAAGCTTCCTGTACGATCATGGCTTTTAAACGCTCATCTGCGTATTCTGTTCAATGCCCCCCTTGAGGGGTGCATCTTCTTGAGACGAGAATTCTCTGCCTCAAGCTCTTTGAGTCTAGTGATCATTGAGGTATCCATGCCGCCGTATTTAGCACGCCACTTACCTAGATACCCCCTTGAGGGGTGTAAAAAGTGGCACTGCTCATACCGTGCTCTCTACACAGCTCGGATACTGGAACACCTGAGCCTGCTTGGCTCAGTATTCACCCCTCAAGGGGGTGCTAAAAAGAGTGTATGATTTGTGAATCTGATTTACGTACTGTCTTCATTTGAATCTCCTTATGTTTTTATTATAAGAAAATTCTACTTTTACTGAGTGTTAATTTTTGGGAGGATTACATAATATTCTTTCAGTTAAATATTGGCGTATCGATAGCTCCACATCAAAATCATTCTGCTGTAGCAGAATCTTGGAAAAATATAAATCATCAAGCTTTACTTTAGATAATATATTTTTCAATCGAAGCGGGACATCTAATTTCCCTTTATTCTTAATTTGCCTATACCCTTTATTTATTAATCTTAGTCTAGACCTTTGTCTTCTATTAATATATTTACTTATAATTGGAAAATATGCAAGTATTTTCATTTCACATCCAGCACCATGGTTAATTGACTTCTATTGGTTATAGTGATACATGGTGTTTGTTTGTTTTTAAAGCCTATTTTTTCGTAGGCTTTAATTGCAGCTATATTTTTTGAATCAACCCCAAGAGCAATACGATTAATGTCATATTGTTTATTAAGCCATTCTGAACTTGACTTAATCACTTCAAGAGTGACACCTCGACCCCTCCAGCCCTCTTCACCAATAAGTATCCCCATAATTGCAGTTTTATTATGAAAATTAATAGGCTCGAATTTAATATTACCTATATGCTCATTACTTTCACGTGAAAAAATACCAAAAAATAAAACAGCACCCCTCATCTTCGCATCCTGCAACGTAAGATCGGATGGCCTGCAAAGCTGTGACTTTAACTGGTGTAATCTATATACCTATTGTTCACGCTATTAATATCTATCACTCACATCGCTTAGCCTTAATACCTTTAAATCAAATCAAATGAAGCAGGCGTTCCACGCTTTATGTCAAATTTTGCAACCCTCCCCAAAGCTTGCTCGTAATATTTTGGCTTTAAGCCAAATCCTGGTCGAATACTCTTAAGATTGTCTTTGGTAATTACTTCACCTTCTTTAATGTCTTTAACAAAATACAGTGAACGACGAAACTTGTGTCCGAATTTCTCTGCTTCTTTTAATTCATAACCGGCAACGCCTAGTGACTGCCATGCATTTTTTGTATCTTGACATAACTGCCTCAACTCATTAGGCTCTAGTGAAAATTCACTATCTGGCCCCTTATCAGCACGACTCAAAGTAAAGTGCTTCTCAATAAGACAAGCTCCTAATGCGATGCTAGTTGTAGCCACTGTTGTACCCATTGTATGGTCAGACAACCCTGTAATCACACCAAAGCGTTTAGCTAAATCTGGAATGGTTCTCAAATTTGATTGTTCAACTGGAGCAGGGTAACTACTGATACAATGCAATAGAATCAAATCAGTACAGCCATTCTCCTTAGCAACCCTAACTACTTCTTTGATTTCTTCCAGATTTGCCATACCTGTAGAAATAATCATTGGCTTTTTAGTTTGCGCTACATACTTCACTAAAGGCAAATCTGTCATTTCGAAAGAAGCAATTTTATAAGCAGGAGTATTTAGCTCTTCTAGCAAATCAACTGCTGTTTCATCAAATGGTGTACTAAAAATTGTAATATCTATCTCTTTAGCATAATCAAATAAACGCTTGTGCCATTCATAAGGTGTTTGCGCCTCTTTGTACAAATCATAAAGACTGTAACCATCCCACAACCCACCTGTAATTTGAAATTCTTTTCTATCGCAGTCAATTGTCATTGTATCAGCAGTATAGGTTTGAATCTTTACCGCATCAACACCCGCTTCTTTGGCTGCCTTAATACTCTCAAACGCCCTTTCAATGCTGCCATTATGATTTGCTGATAACTCAGCAATAATATAAGGTGGCTGTTGATTTGATATAATTCTATTGTTTATTTTCATTTACATTCCATTAATAAATTTATTTAATTAGTCTTTCAATAACAAATGCCTCAGCATTATTAACACCTACAGACCCTCCCCTAAAACTCGACAAACTTACAACCGCTTCGTAAGACCTGGCATGAGGATAATCCCGCATTTCATTGTCATAACATTGTAATACTTTAATCTTCTGCTTTATAAAGTCGCTTACATCAACAAAATAATTTGGATTAAAAGTATTAGTCATACTCGATGATTGCCAATGCGTTGCTGATAGTGTCTCAAAACTATAAATTTCTTTAACACAAAAATCAGGTTGTGGCCTACAAGCTGTTATTACTGACTTATGAGTTATCTGATGATCAATATTTAAATCACCAAAATAATGCGTATAAACTATACTTGGCTGAAAATCATTGATATTTTTTTCAATTTCTTTAACAATACTTAATAACGGCACTGCATCCAATTTATTGTCAGGAAAATCTAAGAAAATGGGTTTTTCACAACCTAAAATATTCGCCACTTCTATTGCAGGTAAATTTCTTTCACCATCTCGAGATTCTCTAGAACTAAAACCATCAGCAACAAAAACTACTTGAACTTTGTCACCATTTTTAGTATGTTTTGCGATAGTCGCGCCACAGCCTAAAACCTCATCATCCGGATGCGCAACAATAACTAATATTTTATTCATTTTTTTTCACATCCACTTCCATTGTTAATTTACCATTGTCTAACTTTGCTTTTTTACATAATAAGCGAAATTCACCATAATTTATATATGCTGCTGGATAAGTGTCTGCGTCCAACATACGAATATAATCATAAATTTCCTCAATAGTTATATCTTTTGGTATCTCACTTTGGCTTGGCTTTCTTCTATTAAAATTAACAACTTTTCCCTCTTGAGGCTGAAGCTGAGGCTTATTTTCAATAATAAATTTAATCAATTCATAGATTTTATTGGCACTATCTATAAATATCTCTTGTGCGCTACCTGATAAATCCAAAGAAACTTTATGGTAAATATCTCCAGTATCCAATTCTTGCGTCATCTTTAAAGCGGTTAATTTTGTTACCTTATGCCCTTTTATAATTAAATTCTGTAATGGGCTTCCACCACGCCCATAAGGTAAATCTGTCATATGGATGCAGACACAATCATAGTTATCTGTGATTTCTTTAGGAACCATCCAAGACCAATGAGGGAAGAATATATATTTTGGATTGATTTTTTTAATATTTTTTAATGTCAAATCCTCTTTATTTGTTATTAAAGACCAGTTACCTTCTAATTTAGAAATATACTTTTCATATACATCTAAATTCCATTGCTTAATAGTTACAACTAAATAATTCATTGTTTTATTCGAAGTTAATTCTTTCAACACCTTGAGTGCGAACCATACACTTATTAATCCCTATACTAGGAAAATCAACACTCAAGCCTTTCACCTCATCAAGAGACCATAATAAATCACAAAAACCCAATTTATGGCGCATTAAAACAGTTGAAGAGAATCTAGGGTTGATTTCAAAAATTCTTGGACCGGAATCTGTAAGTATTAATTGAATATTCATACTACCTTGCAATTCTATTTCTTTAGCTATTTTTCTGCACATTTTAAGCGCTTCTTTATTATCGACTACTTTGGCCCAGCTTGTTGTTCCTTCTGTTAATTGTCTCAATAATTGCAACACTGCCACCCTGCCATTTTTTGCTCTATATACTGCACAAGTAACTTCTTGACCTTCTGGTTCTAGTAATTCTTGAAATATTGAATGAGGATATTTTTCCACCAGAAAACTAACCTCATTCTGGCTATCCACCTTGAATATATTTTTTGATCCTGATCCTGATCGAGCTTTAAATATACACGGGAACTTTAAAGGTTTGTTTTTTCCTGCTAAGACAGTCCAAGGAACTGGAATTCCAAGTGAGGCTATAAACTTATTGGTCTTAAGCTTATCAAGACCAATATTAAGCACCTTTACCCCAGCTGTAATACACCTATCTCCTCCTAACTCATCAATTAATGGGTCAAAAACAGATAATTCTTGTTCGTTGGTTGGAATAACAATATCGACAGACTGCTCTTTGATCAATGTTCTAATGCTATCTAAATACATCTCTGATGTTGCTATGGGCATTATAAATACTTCATCAACTAATAGGTAACCTGCGTGCCTGGTACTTATATCCGTACCTATCAGTTTAAATTCTGGACGACTTTCGGCAAGAATTGTTGCAATACTTTGTGCGATATCTCCGCCTATCCCTGTAATTAGTACTGTTTTCATGTTTTCTCTAAAATATTAGCTAAATATGGTATTTCTGGATGTCTTCTCTTAGATTCTTCAACCACTTTTTTAATATCGTATTGCTCACAAAAGAAATCTATTTTATTAAGACTTGTATCCAACAATGCCCAGTGTGCCCCTGGCTTTTTATTCCTTGGCTGGCCTACTGATCCAGGGTTTATAAGTGTAACACTGCCAATCTCCTTATGCATTGAATAATGTGTATGTCCTTGAATAACCCACTTAACATCAAGTTTTTCATATCTAACTAATGATTCATCATCTGCATCAGGATAAACATATTCATCGTCAATCCATGGGGACCCATGACAAATTAAAATACTCCCATCTTCTGTTTTGTATTCAAGTGAGCCTGGCAAATTTGTCAACCATATAAGTCTTTCTTTGTCTAACTGCTCAATTGCAACGCTCAAACCGCTTCCATACTTCTTGCATTGCTCTAAAAGATACTCTTTATCTTTTATTGATTTTCCAATCATTTGATCATGATTTCCTCGTATTGCCACCAAATTCCAACCTTCTAAAAGACTAAATACCTCCTTCGGCCAAAAATAATATCCGACAAAATCTCCTGCAATCACTAGTGTATCAACACCCCTCTTCTTTACAGCACTCAACACAGACTCCAATGCAAAAATATTACCGTGAATATCAGAGAGAATAGCTATTTTCATTACTTATATCCTGCAACACTCTTACACTTTACTAAAAAAACCTATTATATTTCTACCCAAGCCTAAATCAATTAGGCTCTCATAAAATTGATTTGTCTTTTCAACAGAAACAGAATGAATAAAATTTTCAAATTCTATACGCTTTCTATGTGATGCCTTTCCAACTGAAGGATTGTTTACATAATTGGAATTGAGGCTTAATAAATCTAACTCAATTGGATAGTCAGATATAACCTTATTAATCTTCCACCCTGTATCTTTAGCAAGATTAATTAATCCATCTTTATTAAAATATGACAAATGATCTGGTGGGCAAATCCAAAAATCCCTATCAATATAATTGTTTCCCGCCAAGTATTTCTGAAACAAGGAAAAATCATTAGGAACATCTACAACTAAAATGCCACCATCATTAATAACCTTATTAAGATTTACTAATAACTCAAAAGGCTTTAAAACATGCTCTAAAACATTATCTAAAAAAATCAAATCAAACTTTTTATCGCCTTTTATAATCTCCTCTAAGTTCTCAAAGATATCACCTTGGATTAATAAACGCGCCTGTTCTGGATTCTTACCCTTAACACCTGCACTTGAAAAATCTAAGCCTACACAATCCCATCCTAAATTGTCAAAATGACTAAGCGTAAACCCTTCTCCGGAACCTACATCCAATAAACTTCCTTTTTCAACATTAGAAATAGTTTTAGTGACTACATGCTTTTATT
>Ga0209361_1001173_pt1 | contig 18924 bp, 16 predicted proteins | sample SaaInlV_200m_DNA_3_FD_184657 | JGI IMG/M metagenome (GOLD analysis project Ga0209361, IMG submission 184657) | Marine microbial communities from expanding oxygen minimum zones in the Saanich Inlet - SI037_S4LV_200m_DNA (SPAdes) (version 2) | ecosystem: Environmental > Aquatic > Marine >... | reverse complement strand
AGACAAAGCTATTGCGCTGCGCTTTTACAAAAGGCGCATGTGGATTGAAGAGATGTTTGGTGATATGAAAAAACATGGCTTTGATTTGGAATGTTCTATGCTACATACTTTTTTGCGTTTATCTCGCCTGACTTTAGCCGTGGCTATTCTATATGTTTGGATGATTGCCACTGGTACACGCGTTATCCATCAAGGGCAACGTCATTTGGTTGACCGAAAAGACCGCAGAGATTTGAGCATCTTTCAAATCGGCTTACGCTTTATTGAAAGGAAAATAACCAATGAGCTCTTTGCTCCTGTTTCGCTTTGTTCCTATCGCTGACGATAAACTGTCAGGTGACTAGAAAAACTTCACAAATTGAAAATGGACATTTAGGTGGGGTTTTCAAAAATCTTTTTATCTCACTATACACGAGATTTATAAGAATTATGAAAAGAATAAGACACATTTTGCAACGAATTAGCCGCCCAAGTAATTGAATAATGTCTAATCCAACAAAATGAGAATAGTCCATAGAAGTACCCTTTGGTGAGGTATTCTGCTAAAATAACGTAGATAAGTACCTGTTTTTCAGGTGCTAACCCCGAAAAAATACTTCGCAGATTTACCGGGAAAGAAAAACAACGTGGAAATTACCCACCAAACAGTGCAAGATTTTGCCAGTGGCTCGCGACTAATCCGCTGCCAGGCAGGCATCGACGCGGCAGCGAGAAAACCCTTCAGAGCTATACAGGGGATGTAGATCGCTTCGCGCATTGGTTTAAGCAGAGTGCGGGGCATGAGCTCTCTGCCGAAACCCTTACCCCGGATGATGTTCAAGATTTCATCAGCAGATTGCAAACAGTAGAAGGACGCAAGCCGAATACAGTGCTACGTTATTTTGCCGCGATCCGCGCCTATTGTCTTTACCTGCTAAAAACTGATCCACGCATCATGCGTGATCTAACTGATGCATCCGCCTGCCGCGTCAGGAACCGATGACAAAGCGCGCGTAACCAGTTCCCGATCTCCGATAGAGCGGGGGAAGCTTTGCCAGCGCAGTACGGTTTCAGGCTCGAAGATGCGGATGACATCCCGGAGTTGTTTGCTGTTTGATGAGTAGTCCGCTTGAGCCTGTTGGTCAAAATGGCCAAGGTCAATTTCTCTATCTTGCTGGGTTTGATCGGGTGATTGAGTTTACGTTGCAAGATGGAAAGTTGTTGACGCAACACCAGGATTTCCAAATCTTTTTCCTGATCGGACAATCGCCTGACGTTGAAGATGGCTAAAAGGGTGGAGAAAATGTGCTTGAGAATGAACCAACCCATCTGATTTTGTACTTCGTTTTGCGAGATGATCCTATTCTACCAACAGATGATGACCGGACGAATATAACCGTTTTCTAGAGCAAAATACTTCTGATGAGGTTTTTGCACGGTACGCCCCAAATTCTAAGAGCGGAATTTGGAGTGTGACATTTTAACCTTTAATACAACGAAAGCTTGACATTAGAAATAAAAAATGGTATCTTGTGTATAAATGTATAGTTAACTAGACATATTATGAATTATTCAATTGATCGAAACTCGCCCGTTCCAGCATACTATCAAATAACGCTTGATTTGCGCCAACGTATCTCTGCGGGTGAATGGCGAGCTGGCAATAAACTCCCACCAGAATTAGAGCTGATGAAGCAATATGATGTTAGCCGCATGACCTTTCGACAAGCTATAGGGGAACTTGTGAAGGAAGGTATTTTGGTGCGGAGAAGAGGCGTGGGCACATTTTTGAGCCAGGGATATGTTCCAGTTGAGCAAATGCCAACTCACGAACAACTGCATACATCAATGTCTCTAAAGGGTGATAGCGATTTCAGAAACCAAGTTTGGCTCGAACTTCGAAAGGTAGCCAAACCTGATTCTCGCTTCCATTGGGATTTTGAAAAATTTGTCCCTGATTTCGAAAACAGTGATCAGTGTGTGGATTCGATCCGAAAAATGGACTGGTACAAAGACAGTAAGGTGCTCTTTATCGCCCCAGATAACAGCCTAGTTTGCATACGAAAACAAGCCATTGAAGATTGTAAGCAACTCATAATTGCTACCTACGGCATAGCCCGCGGATTTTTGATTATCGATTCTAAGAATATCCCACCTGGGTGTGAAGCATTTGCAGCCACGCTCGATGGAATTGAACATTTCGGGCAACCAATTTCATTGGCAGAAATTAAAGCCTTGGGTGGTATTGATCTACTCATTACTGGAATATCACTTGTGACAAAAAGCGGCGTTCGTTGGGGAAAGGGACATGGCTATTTTGATCTTGAGTGGGGGATGTTTCGAGAACTTGGTGCTGTTCAAGAAAACACACCCATTGTGGCTATTGGGCATGATTGTCAGGTTGTTTCTGTCGATCTTGAACCATCAGAAGTTGACACTATTGCAGATGCCATTATTACGCCAACCCGAGTCATTCGGGTAGAAAAGAAATATCCAAAGCCCAATGGTGTTTTGTGGCAATACATATCACCTGAATTGCGCAATCAAATCCCACCTTTACAAATCTTATTTTCTCAGTCTATGGAAGGCTGAAGACATCAAATATGGAGGCTAGTCAATAATGAATAAATCAGAAGCCCGAGAACACGTTTGGGAAGAACTAATCAAAGTAGCGAAACCAGACAGTCGCTATCATTTTAACTTCAACGAATATATTCCTGATTTTGTTGGTAGTCATAAAGCAACAGAGAAATTGGTTTCAACACAGATATATCAAGAAGCCCAAACAATATTTATTACGCCTGATAATTGCTTGGAAGGCCTACGCGCCCAAGCGGTAAAAGACGGGAAAACACAGATCGTTTCAACCTATGGCATTAGGCGGGGGATAGTAGAACTAAAGCCGGAAGATGTCTCGCCTGGTATTGAGCAATATGCCGTCTTGCTCGATATGATCGAACAAGTTGGGAATTATATTTCCTTAGAACAATTGATGGGGAAATACAAGCTAGATTTAATCGTAACGGGTGCTTCTGCTGTAAACAAATCTGGGGTCCGATTTGGTAAGGGGCACGGTTTCTTTGATTTAGAATGGGCAATTTTTTATGAGCTTGGTGTCGTACACCAAAACACTCCAATTGTTGCTTTTGTTCATGATAGCCAATATATTGATGTTGATTTAGAACTTAGTCCTTATGATACGCTGTGCGACTATATTGTCACACCAACGAAAATAATCCATATCCCAAACCCACAAAAGCCCACAGCTGGTGTTATCTGGGAAAAATTGGAAAGTGGGATGATTGACGATATTCCCCCTCTGCGTGAATTGAAAGAGCTGGAGCAACAGGGAAAATTACCTAAAAAAACAAGCTCTTAAAAGGAGGTACCAATAAAAATATTCCCCTACAGATGAAGGTTTTTTCCACCAACTTATTCAACCTAAGAAATAAGGAGTAAATAAATGTCATCTTCAGAATATACAACCCCAAGTTCTCCCACCCGTTATTTTGTGGCTTCGGCTATATGGGCTGCGGTAATTATCCCGCTTGCCTGGTTAAGCGGCACATTTTTATCCATTCCCGGTGCTTTTGGGGCTGGATATTTTTGGTTGCCCAATATGGCCATGCCTATAGGAGCGTATTTCCTTGGTCCTTGGGGGTGGTTAGCAGCAGCAGTCGGTACGTTTTTAGGCGGTGTGATTTCTGGCAGTCCACTGCTGATCAACATTGCCCAAAATCCAATCCCAGCGTTCTTGGCTAATGCTCTTCTGTTTTCCGTGTTGATGAAAGTATTCAAAGTAAAAGTAGGGGAAGGTCTGTTGGAGACAAAAAAACGTAGCTTGCAAAGTGTGATCATCGTTGTTGTGGCAACCATTGTAGTCGCCGTGGTTGCTGGCTTCTTTATCGGTAAGGCCACAGCGTTATTAGGAATCTCATCGCGTTGGGGTTATTTAGTTGTCCTCCTTCTCACCATTCCAACCTGGTTCTTGCTTGGCGTGCCATTCAATCGACATATTATTGGAGCCTTAGTTGCAATCGTGGTAACCAGTGTCGTCAGTGCTGCCATGGGTGCTTTCGCCTGGGCTACAATTGGAGAGATGGGCCCCAGTGCCTGGACGATTGTTTTCCCTGGTTGGACATTTGGCGACATCGTAGCTGGTAGTCTTGCGGTCCCATTAATGTGGACAATATTCAGGGAAATGAACCGCCGCGGGTTAAATTGGAACACCAAATCCAACTAAGGTAATAGGGCTTACGCACTTCAGGTCAAACCAGAAGCTATCAATTATATAGGGTTGATGGCTTCTGAAATCGAAATATGTGACCCAACTGCGTAAGTCCTCTATAAGCAGCTTTTCCTAAAAGACAAGGCGTTGATGTTATTTTGTCGCGCATAATAAGGATAATGTCATGGATAAACATAGAGGATTTAGTCAATTAGCACCAACATCTCGTTTGATTGCATTCATTGTTTTAAGTACGTTGATAACTTTCAGCAACAGCTGGCTAGCTGTATTCGTTTCATTCATAGTGTCCATAAGCCTGTTGATATTGGGGAGGAAGTATCCGCGCCCAGCAATGATTGCCGTCGGAAGCGCATTTATTCTCACTTTTCTAGGTCATGCCTTATCATCACAAGACCCTAACGCTGTTTCCATACTAATCTTCAATATTTCGCAAGACAGCTTACTAAAAGGGCTGCGTTTGGGAATTCGTTTGGCTGCAATGATCCTTCCAGCAATTGCCTTCATTGCAGCAACACCAATCCACGAACTCCTTGAAGCATTTGTGGGCTTGAGAATCCCAGATTCTGCCAAAATGTATTTGACAATTGTTTTACGCTATGTTGATATTTTGTGGTACGACATTCAGATCAGCATGAAAGCCATGGCCCTTCGCGGCGTGAATTGGGAAGGTGGTGTCAGAGAAAAAATCCCCGCATTCAGCCGCCTTATGCTTCCACTCATATTTCGTATTCTCGATCATGTCGATGGTCAATCCTTGGCAATAGATAACCGAGGTGGAATTAAAGCATCTGAGGATATTCCTGAGTACTCAGAATCAGTAAATGCTATAGCTATGAAAAATGTGTTTGTACGATATGATGAAGAGGACAAACCTGATGCTGGGCATGCTCTTTCTAACATAAATTTGAAAATTCCACAGGGTGATTCTACGGTACTGTTGGGACGTATTGGCACTGGAAAATCCAGTACCCTTTTGTTGTGTACTGGATTAATTCCAAAAAGTGTTGGAAGGATGAAGGGAGATGTCGAAATCTTCGGTCACAATACCAAGCGCGCGTCTCTTAGCTTATTAGGAAAGTTGTCTCGAATTGTATTCCCCAGTGCAGTTCAAGGTTTAATAGGTCTTACTGTCGAAGGCGAGTTAGAATTCAGTCTACGTTCGAGCGAACTTACCCCCGAAGCCAGACAACAGTCTATGGGAAATGCACTTGAGGTCGTAGGACTTGACAGCTCATTCCTGCCGCGCCTGACACTTGCCTTATCAGGTGGTGAGATGCAGCGTGTAGCTTTGGCATCTGCTATCATCAGCCAGCCCCTGTTATTAACTTTAGATGATGTAACCGTTCAATTAGACCCAGTGGGCAAGCGCGAAGTCATCTCCGCCCTTCAGGGCCTTCTGGGTGGGCAGATAACAACGATCATCACAGATCCCTATGTCGAACTTTTAACTGATGTTGGACATAGGTTTATCTCACTTGAAGAGGGCAAAATCATTGGAGATACACCTGTTCTAGATGCAGCAACAATTGAAAAAGCAAGTTTACGTGTTCCCCAAATGATGCGTCTTGGTCAATTATTAGGCATTCAGATACCTATGAAAGTGGATGAAGCCCTGCAAACTCTTCAGGCGCACCTAAAAGGGTCTCCCCCAGAATATTCACTTGCTGCAACAAAATCCGCACCAGAAATTGTTCGTGCTGAAAATTTGATCTATACGTATCCAAATGGCCCAACTGCAATTAAAGGATTAGATATAACCTTCAACCAAGGAGAATTTGTAGCAATATTGGGATCTAATGGCTCTGGAAAAACAACGCTTGCCCTCAATCTGGCTGGCGCGTTGTCTCCAGACAGCGGTACTATTCTCATCCAAGGAGAACCTTACGTTCGGAACCGCCATCGAGGGCTAATCGGGTACGTATTCCAAGAGCCAGTCAATCAAATTATCACCATGAAAGTATCTGATGAACTGGCTTTTGGTCCCGAACAACTGGGGTGGAATGAAGATACTATCCAAGAATCTGTGGACCATGAATTAGAACGATTTGATCTTTCTCCTGATGCTACACCGCTGCATCTAACCCCAGCAGAAGCACGCAAACTGGCTATTGCATCAACATTATCCATGAAACCTAAAATGGTTATATTGGACGAGCCGACAAACAATCTTGATGAAGATCAAAGTCAGCACTTAATGGCCCATTTGAAATCGCTACAAGAAAATGGCACAACTGTAGTTATTATTACCCATGATGTTGAAATTGCATGTGATTTTGCTGATCGTGTGATTGTGATGACAAAAGGAAAAGTCATTGCCGATGGTCAGACTCGAAAAGTGATGGCAAAGAAAAATCTGTTATCCCAAGGCGATGTCATGGTACCAGCCGTTGTTGAACTTTCATTGGCTTTGTGGCCTGATAAGCTTCCGGCTTTGACTGTCGAAGAACTAAGCCATGCGCTAGAATAATCGAACTTAGTGTGCGCTTAACGGCTAGCCTTAAAATCTTCAATCCGTAAAATCTGTGGATAAAAAAATGAAAACATCTCTTGAACTCACAAAAAAACTTGTAGACGTAGCTATGGGGCGCATCCCCGCAGATATTGTTATTCGTAACGGCGTTTGGGTTAGCGTTCAATCGGGCGAATTTATCCCCGAAACAAATATCGCCATTGTCGAAGGGCATATTGCCTACGTTGGCGAAAACGCTTCGCATTGCATCGGTGAAGAAACCAAAGTTATTGACGCCGAAGGTAAATATCTTGTCCCCGGTTTGTTAGATGGTCACATGCACGTTGAATCGGGCATGGTCACGGTTACAGAATTTGTGCGCGCTGTTGCTAAACGCGGCACAACTGGCATGTTCATTGACCCGCATGAGATCGCGAATGTTTTTGGTCTCAAAGGTGTCAAACTGATGGTCGATGAAGCCGCAGAGCAGCCTATCCATGTTTGGGTGCAGATACCCTCTTGCGTCCCCTCCGCACCCGGATTTGAAACCCCAGGCGCAGAGATCACCCCCGACGATGTTGCTGAAGCCATGCAGTGGGATGGGATCATCGGTCTCGGCGAAGTGATGGATTTCCCCGGCGTTGTCAATGCCAGTGAAAAGATGATGGCAGAAGTTGCTATAGCGCGTGATGCAGGAAAGATTATTGGCGGGCATTATCCAAATCTTGATCTGGGTAAAGAATTTCACGGTTACGCCGCTGCAGGCATCGAGGATGACCACGAAGGCACTCGCCCCGAAGATGCCATTGCTCGCGTTCGTCAGGGCATGAAAGCCATGCTTCGTTATGGCTCCGGTTGGCTGGATGTAGCAACGCAAGTCGATGCTATCCTCAAACATAAATTGGATCCGCGCCGCTTCTTGCTTTGTACGGACGATTCACATGCGGGAACAATTTCAAATGATGGGCATATGGATAGAGTGCTGCACCACGCCCTTGACGTGGGCTTGCCTCCGATGATTGCACTTCAGATGATGACGATTAACACCGCCGAACACTTTGGCTTAACTCGCGAAATCGGCATGATCGCCCCCGGGCGCTGGGCGGACGTATTGCTCGTCGAAGATTTGCAAGATTTTCATCCCAGCATGGTCATCGCCAAAGGGCAGATCGTTGCCGAAAATGGCGAGATGTCCATCGAGATGCCCCAAGTCGCGTATCCTGCTTGGGTGCGGGATACTGTCCACTTGGGACACAAACTCACAGCCGCAGACTTTGCCCTGAAAACGGAGGCAAGTTCAAATGAGAGTGTCACGGCGAATGTAATCGGCGTGATCGAAAATCAGGCACCGACCAAACATCTTAAACTGGAAGTCCATCCTGTGGATGGTGAAATCCACGTAGATATTGAAAAAGATATTGCGAAGTTGGCTGTTGTGGAAAGACACAAAGCTACTGGCAAGGTAAATGTCGCGCTGGTGAGCGGATTTGGTTTCACCGAAAAATGCGGTATCGCATCAACAGTCGCGCACGATAGCCATCACATGATGGTCACTGGCACGAGTGAAGTAGATATGGCAATTGCTGCTAATAAACTTGCCGAAGTAGGTGGCGGGCAGATTGTTGTCAAAGATGGTAAAGTAATCGGTTTGGTCGAGCTAGAAATTGCAGGGATAATGTCTACTGATCGTGCAGAAGTTGTGGCAGAAAAAGCGACCACGATTTTGGATGGTTTCAAGGCTTGCGGTTCTACATTGAATAACCCCAATATGCAGTTGAGCTTGCTCGGTTTGGTCGTGATCCCTGAGTTGAGAATTTCAGATTTGGGCTTGGTCGATGTGACGAAGTTTGAGTTTGTGCCAGTTATAGAGAATTGATCACAGTTTCTCAAAAAGCTAGTTAATGCGTACCAATTTTCAGACAGGAATTACTTGAACTATTCAGTTTGAAACTTGTTCCAATAGCGAGTGATTATTGACTCCACATACCAATAGAAAAAGTTAGGTTATAATTTTTTCTAACATTTGATTAGCGAAGCAGAATACCCAGTAGCTTGCTACTGGGTATTCTGCTTCGCTAATAACTCATGTAAATGCAACTTTTACGGAAGCTATTGCGGAATATTTCCGCTTTCCTGTTTTGACAGGATTTAGGCGAAATCAGCAGCAGGACCATCAAGGCCTTTCAATAAATTGGGGCTTGTTCGGTTTTTGTTAACTCAACATGTGTGTTGTCTCAGGTGAGTTTGATGAATATTTTTCCTGTTATATATGACTCTATTGCTCAAATTCTCTCCGCAGCAACCAATACATCATCCCCACTGAGCGAATCATATTTCATCATCGTAGTGATGCTATGCCCCATTTGCGCAGCTGTGGTGCGGTCGTCTGTTTTCTGACGCCATATCCGCACAGCCGTATGTCGCAAAATATGGGGGCTTAACTCGATCTCCAGCTTAGCACGCTTTCCAACTTCCTTTACCATTTCCTGTACAGAACGTATTCCTAAGGGCTTGTAACCTTTCCTGATTTGTACAAAAAGAAAATCATGTGGGCAATCCAGCATTTCCCTGATGCTGAGCCATTCTGTGAGTGCCTGCCGCGCTTTGAGCGGCACACCGGCCTCTCGGTTCCGATTACCTTTTCCCTGACGCACATGAATAGACCCCGAGCGTTCGCCAAGCATAAGATCATCCAACTTCAAATTGGCCAACACTCCCAATCGTAAACCAACGTACATCATAGTTTCAACGATAGCATAGTCCCGGATCAGACGAAGGCGAGCGGCTTCTGTATCTTTCCAAGGCACAGTAAAGACGCGCTCGACTGCCAAGCGTTCTTTGCGACGTAAACCACGCTTGGTCATCGGTTCCTGACGCGGCAGGCGAATCCCATCTGTAAGATCTCGCATGATGCGAGAGTCGGTTTTTAGCAGATAAAGGCAATAAGCGCGGATCGCGGCAAAGTAACGCAGCACTGTATTCGGCTTGCGTCCTTCTACAGCTTGCAGCTTGCTGATGAAGTCCTGAATATCATCTGGGGTGAGCGATTCGGCAGAGAGTTCATACCCCGTACTCTGCTTAAACCAGCGCGCGAAGCGATCCACGTCAGAGACATAATTTTGAATGGTATTTTCGCTGCCTCGCCGGTGCTTTCCCGGCAAGGGATTTCCCCTGAGCCATTCGGAAAAATCAATCACCGATTTGTTAGTCGTTTTCATGTTAATTTTATTTCCGGTCTTACAAAAACTATCTCACGCTCACGCATAACTGGATTGCAAGCCAGAAAAGTATCCCAGTCTATCAGAGGTTCAGGCATCCCCTGAATGATCCGCGTTAGGAGCAGTCCTCCGCGCTTATTTGAGGTTCCGTCAGTGCGACGGTCTATATATGACGTGGCAAATCCCGCGTGAATTGGATTTTGACAAAAACTGCGTGCAGCCCCTTTGCTCCACTTTTTCCCTGTTGCAGTTAGGTAGCCTTGATTGTTCAAATGACTTGCTACATCCGCATAGGAACCACCATTGCCTAGAGTTGTAAATGTGCTCGTCACTATTTCTCTGGCGCGATCATTCACGTTCACACGCCCATGACGGCCAGAATACGGATACGGTACTTTCCCTGGGAGAAGTCCCTGTGTCAATAGCTTTGCCCTTGCACGCTGCGGTGCAGCAGGATCAGCCGTAGATTTGAGCTGCCCAACGAGTGCGGTGATGAATTCACGATTCGTTGTTACCCCGTGAGGTATTAGCATCCCCCCTTCCAGCTTGACCGCAGCCATTTTGCATAATTCCCCCAGTCCTTTTGCGACCAGATACCAAGCTGACTCGCTGTAAATATGCCCGGTCAGGATATGCGTAATCGCCCGACGTAATTGTCGGGTTCGATGAATGTTTCCCCCAAGACGTTTTGCGTGTTCTAACTCTGTTTCCCGGAATTTGTACTGCATGATTCGTTCTCATTTGCTTTCCGGTAAATCTGCGAAGTATTTTTTCAGGGTTAGCACCTAAAATTTAGGTGTTTGTATGAACTATTTTATCATTCTACTTCGCAATATGCACATTACATTAAGTAAATCGGGGGCAAGAAAAGAAGAAACTACCAAAGCAAAAGAAGCTTCTTTCTGAAATAATGAAAAGAAGAAAATCAAATTGCCGAGGTGATTTATGTTTCCAGAAAATGATATAGATGGTTTTGAAAAGTATTGGCGCAGACGCAAGCCAGGCCGTAGCACAGCCTTGCATTATGCCAGCGATGCACGCATCTTCTTTCGCTGGGCGCATGGTTATAGGCCAGCAGATATTTCTGTTCACGAGATAGATTGGTTCATCGAGTGGCAGCAAAGTTTGGGGAGAGCTGGCAGCACGATCCGCAGACGCTTGATCGCATTACGCATGTTTTTCGATTATTACGTCTATGCCCACGATCTGGACATAGACAATCCGGTAAAGCCCCGCAGACACTATGTGGATTGCGGGGAAAGACTGCCGCGCGATCTTTCAGATGAATGCCTGAACAAGTTATTCAGTGCAATGGGCAAGAACCTGCGGGATCGCACCATCTTCACGATTATGTTGCACAGCGGGCTAAGGGTTGGGGAGATTACAGCTCTGTGCACAGATGATATTTTAGTCACGGAATCCATAACCCCTCGCCTGAGAGTGCGTGGGAAAGGACAAAAAGAGCGGATTGTTTTTCTCTCTCAAACTGCGATGAATTTACTCAACGCATATCTGGACACGCGCCCAGCTACGTCAGATAAAAAAGTCTTTTTGAATAAAAGAGGTTCTCCAATCTCAATAACGGGCATCCAATTACAATTGGCTTCTTACTGCCGTAAAGCAGATGTTTGGGTGACTTGCCATCAATTTCGCCACACTTTCGCCTCGAAGCTCATTGCTAATGGTATGCCAGTCACATCGGTACAGAAACTGTTGGGACATAAGAGTATCAGGACCACACAGCGTTATATACAGCTTTCAGATCGACAAGTAGAACGAGATTACCAGCGCAGCATTCAAATGCTGGCTCCACAGGTACTCTATGAAGAGGTGCCTCATGGAAACTAAACTCCAAAATAAAAAGCTACGTCTTCGCCCTGCCCCTGAAGATATTCCCCTTCTCTTGGCTCTTCCTGAGAGAATTCAGATTTTACCCGCATGGTACAGAGAGCCTTTGGTAGATTTTGTACGCTCCAGACAACGCAATTGGCCTGCCAAAAGAGTCCAGCGCTCCACCAGACAGCTTTGTGGACGATTGCTAAGGATGGGAAACTTCTTGATTGAAAACTATGCCTGGAAGAACTGGAGTGAATTGTCTGTGCGTTGGCTTGATGCCTATATTGACAAGCGTTTGGAAGATGGCAGATCGCCAAATACGATCAATGTGGATATTAGTTTTTTCAAACAACTCTGCATTTTCCTTTCAGACAGTGGCTATGCAATCCCCAAGGCTGTCTTTCGGATGAAGCAGCTAACAACACCCCAAAGCCTCCCTCGTCCGCTACCAGGAGATGATGTCTTCCGATTAGAAAAACATATCCAGGATGCGCGCACTGGAGAGAAACGTTGGCAGCGCGATAAAAAGGCCTTCCGAGATTTGGCCTGGTTTTATCTGATGTGGCACTGTGGGTTGCGAGTGAGTGAAGTCTGTGACCTAATGCTGGATGCCCTGGATTTTGAGAGTCAGAAGCTTTTGGTCAGTGATAGCAAAGAGAGAAAAGATCGTATGGTTTATATGAGTGAGACAACTGTAAGAGCGATTAGAGACTATCTTGACCTCTTTGGCGACCAACTCATTTCACATCTTTTTGAGCATAAGGGGAAGCCCTTATCAACGCGGCAAGTTCAGGCTTTACTGACAGACTATGGGAAAAGCTGTGGTGTTGATGTTAGCCCTCATCGTCTCAGGCATACATTCGCTACGCAGATGCTGAATGCCGGGATGCCGATCACTTCCCTACAACGCTACTTGGGCCATGAGAATATCGACACGACCCTGATCTACACAAAGGTGAGTGATTTGCTTTTGCAGCAACAATACAAACAAGCACTTCAGGGACTGGACCCAGACTGGCATCCTGATAAAGAGATATGCAAAACAAGATTTGCGCGGCGAAGTCAAGGTTACATTTCAAAATTTCGGCACCTTCTACATCGACGTGCGCCACAGCGGAACGGTCTTCAAATTTAACCCATCCCAAAAGTGGAAAGCGCTTTTCGGTTGGGCATCAAGCTATCGCGGTAAGCTATGAACATGAAAACACAATCCGGCATCCTGATCAATCTCAGCCCCGAAGATTCCGCTCAACTGATTAACTGGGTGCAGGAAATTGATTGGCGAATTATCAAACGTCAAATCGAGCGCGGCGGAACCCCGACCGTCTTCTACAAAGCCCCCGGCGAAGCCTTTGCTCGTTTCGTCCGTCTGGAAGAACTCCCCGAAGAACGTGGTCTCTACCGTCCGCATTACGGCGATACCGGCGGCGGCTTTGAGTACATCTTCCGTGCCACCACCCCGGAAGGTACAAAGGTGAGCGGATACAGTCAGGGCGCAAAGTTCTACCGAATCGAAGCGCCACCGCTTGAGCTAACACTGCCACAAAAAATCGAAAATCAAATCCCTGAAAGACTGCAAGAAAATTTTGGTATCCTCGACCCGCATGATAATTCCTTCAAGCAAGGTGATAATCATTTTGGCTTTCACGGTGAATTCTTCTCCATTTTCCACAATTGGCAATGGTACAACGAGGACGTGGAAGCCTTCGAGTTCTCCTTTGTGCCGATGTCAATCGGCTGCTTGGTACGCATATTACATCTTGAAAGCAACACCCTGCTTGATCTAACGAAAGATGTTGAGTGGTAGAACACCTTGACGTATCGGTATCGGATAGATGATAATTACATCTATCCGATACCGATATGAGGCTCTAATGCTTGAAACTCGTCTTCTAAACCGAATTACTCAAAAGAAAGCTCAACTCGATATGCTGCGTCCGCTTTCGCCATCTATTTTGACGCGCCTGAACGAGACCCTAACCCTCGAATGGATCTACAACTCTAACGCCATCGAGGGCAGCACGCTTACGCTGCAAGAAACACGCTTAATCCTTGAAACCGGCCTCACCATTGGCGGAAAATCCTTGCGCGAACACTTTGAAGTGACCAATCACCGCGAAGCCATCGCTTATGTCGAAAATTTAGTTGGGGAAGAAGGACAGATCACGCCCTATCATGTACGCCTAATCCACGCCCTAGTACTCAAAGGCATCGACGATGAAAATGCTGGGAGGTATCGAGAAACCCCAGTTCGTATTGCTGGTGCAACCCATACTCCACCAGAGTCTTGGGAAATATCGCGCCTAATGGACGAATGGGGTGCATGGCTCATCGCAGCACAGGAAAGAGATAATTCTGTCAATATCGCAGCAGAAGCCCATCATCGTCTTGTTAATATCCACCCCTTTGTGGATGGGAACGGACGTACCGCACGCCTGATAATGAACTTGCTTCTGATCAAAGATGGCTACCCACCCTCTGTCATCGAGCGGGTCAATCGCCAGCAATATTACCGTGTCCTTGCTCAGGCAGATGAGGGCAATCTAAGACCGCTGGTTAACTTCGTCGGGCGCGCCGTCGAACGTAGCCTGACCCTAACCCTTGAAGCTGCCACGCCCCGCTCCGCTCCGCCTCCTACCGACGAACAGTGGATTCCCCTAAGCGAAGCGGCTCAAGACAGCCCTTACACCAAGGACTATCTCAGTCTACTGGCTCGCAAAGGTCGCCTTGAAGCCCTCAAACGTGGGAGAAATTGGTATACCACACGCAAGGCTGTTGAAAAATATCGTCGTGAAGTAAAAGAGAGTGAATAGCATTCAACATGCTATTCACTCTCAATTCTAGAAACAGCCTGCTCTAAGTCCTGCAAGCTGGGGGTGACATAAATGCGGGTCGTATCCAGCGACCTGTGCCCCAGCAAAGAAGCGACTTTTTCAAGAGTAACGCCGCTATTTAGCAAATTCTTCGCAAAGGTATGACGTAAAACATGTGGGGTCAAATTGAGGAGTTGTGCTTCTTTCCCATAGCGCTGCACAATTCTCTGCGCAGTACGTGAACTTAACGCGCCCTGAGCTTCACTCCCTGATGCAATAAAAACAAAATCATTTCCAGGTATCTTCGGGCGAATTTCTAACCAGCTAGATAGCGCCTTACGCGCATCCACATTTAGTGGGATACTGCGTTGCTTATTCCCCTTGCCTTTGCGCACTAACAAGATCCCTTTGCGCTCTGAAAAGGCAATGTCAACAAGCTCCAGATGTGTAACTTCACTTACTCGCAAACCGGTATGTTGCATCAAAGAAACCATTGAGAAATTTCGTTGCCTTATCACCCAGCGTTTTGGATAGCGCAAGCGCGCAAATTGCAGGTCTTTCTCCATCGCTCTGGTCAATGCGAACTGTTCCTTTTTATCCAACCAGCGTGGAGTAGGAGAAGGGATGCCTACATTTTTAATTCTGTGAGTGGGGTCACGCTCGATTTCTTCTTGATCAAGAAGAAATCTAAAGTATTTAGAAAGAGCTGCTAAATGACGGTTGACTGTATTTCCAGAAAACTTTTTCTTTTGAAGAAGATACTGGCGATATTCACGAACATCAATCGGCGTCACCGCTTCTGGAGCAAAAACTTCGTCGTTGATTTGTTCAAACCAGGTTGCAAAACTTGGCAAATCCATAAGATAGCCTCTGATTGTAAAAGGTGAATAATCCTGCTCTTCAAGATACAGTTTAAATTCGTCAAATATAATCATCGCATCACTCCTGCCAGGGGAAAACTTTCTCCCTGCTTCCTTTCTCAATATTCACCCATGTCTCGATCCTGTCAGCCTGTAACAAGCCTTCCAAGCTGCGCCCATAAAAAGAAGTCAGCGTACGCATTGCTAAGATCGCTTCTCTATACCCTTCCCCAATCCCGTTATGCCGGAAGACAGCCAGTACCAGGGGAAAACGTTCCCCTAACCATTTCTCTTCCCAAAGGTCGCATTCATAGGCGTCTTCGTATTCTTGCGCTTTTTTCCATGTTGCTCTGCTATTCTCTTCGTCGTGATATTCAATCGCAAAGAAGATCTTACGATCACCTTTCTCAAGAGAGATCAGTGTGCTGGGGGACAGGATTACTTTTTCATTTTTACTGAGTTGCGCCTGTTCAAAGCTATAACGCTTCAAAGTCCAGTCTTGTTTTGTTGCTTCAGCTTCAATACGCTGGACTATTTCATTCAAGATCAAAGCGGATAAAATACGTTCAATAGGATAGGCTAGAAATTGTCGTGTTGGTCGCAATCCATGTCGCATGGTCAGGATCTCCATCCCCACCTGCCCAAGGGTATAGAGTTGCCCATCTTTTACAGGGAGAAAACGTTCCCCTAGCTCACGCACAACTTCAGCTGGTGGATACGTGTAGCGGGCGATCAAACCTTTCTTTGCATAATTGCGTAAGGTACGCTGAGCTAAACCGATCTGATCCACGGTCATAATCCCGCTGACATAAAGCTGGTCGAGCATACGCCATGCTTCCATCGAAAGCCCACGGCGCAGAACGGCATCTGCCGCATATTGCATCTTTTGTCGCGTGAGTGCCTGAGTAATGGATGGGGAACGTCCACCTGCTGGAAGATGGGGATCTTTTTTCAAGCGGATCATGCGTTTTTCTCCGGATGTGTAGGAAATAATATGAACGAGCCATACCCCTGAAGGGGGTAGTCCGTTTTTTGTGATTTTCTGCGGACAGGTTTCGGCAGAGCCTTGGCTTGGTTTCGGTATGGATTTGGACAGTTGATGTACATTTTTTCCTTTTTGGATGCGGACAAGATTAGGACATGTTTCGGATCAGGTTCGGACAGGCTAGGGCAAGGTTTCGGCAAGGCTGTTTTTATGGCTCTTCCCAGCTGCTAGAAAAGAGCGAGTGTGCCAAAGCATAGATATTTTCTTCAGAAAATGGCTTGAAGATATGCTTGAATTCATCTGAAATATCAACATGATTCTCAGCATAAGGGCTAAGTCGTTTGCGCATTAACGCCTGAATCAGATCAGGCCCAAGTTGGGCAAGCTTGGCATAACGCTGCCCAGCCCCTTGACGGGGGGTTCTGGCAAGTTTGCTAATGGCATGATTCACGGGCGATTTTAGCCCGTGTCCCTCCTGGCTGTAGCCGTAGATCAGCCAGGAGGCAAAGGCATTTGGATCACCTTGGGAGAGCAGGCGCGCTTTGAGTTTGGGATCAGAGACAGGATTGAGTTCCAGCAAAGCAGGCATATCCCACCCACCACCCTGAGCTACAGGCGAAGTTTTTTCTGTACTTTGCGGGGGGGCTTGTAGGGGCTTGAGGGGTTTTACAGAGGTTTGTAGGGGCTTAAAGAGGTTATTTAAAGGTGACCCATCTTGTCCCGACCCATGACCCACCTTGTCCAAGGGCATGACCCACTCTGTCCCTGACCCTGACCCACCTTGTCCCAACCCTTGACCCAGGTTGTCCCTGAGCGTGACCCACTTTGTCCCTGCATTCAATGTGCAGACATCTTTTAGCTCAGTCTCCTGCCGAAGAGGAAGATCAGATCGTCTCCAGACCGGAATTAATTCTCCTGCTTCATCGTGGATATAAGCCAAAGGAGGCTCGGTCTGACGAACCTGAAAGAATAAGCCGCCAGATTCCTGCCAACGTTTGAGATTCGATGTATTCCCATTTAGGATATTTGGAACTTCGTCCGGATAAGAACGAATAAATTGCCTGAACTTAGGCATCTTCAGCCAGCGCCTCATACTTTTAACAGAAACGCCTGCCCAAGCAGCTAAGGTTTCGAGTCCCTGATCTGCTTTGAGAAAATCATGCTCAATTCCCGTTTTATAATCATAAACACACCGATCGTTCAAGGCGATGATCGCCCATGTCTGTGCTTGCGTTAGTTCAAAGAAGGGCACAACTTCTGTCAAAAAATGATGCGTGACCACCACTTTCCCATAAGCGTTGATCAGTTTCTCTTCCAGTGCTTCCGCCGCTTCAAATAGCGCAGCTGGCATATCTCCTTCGATCCCCAATACCAACTTCAGGATGCCGACAATATGCTTGGGGGGATGTTCAGAGACTTCTGTTTCCATTTCAAGATATTCAGCAGGGCTCCGCTGGGTAAGATCTGTTAGTACACTTAATGCGATTTCATATCGCTTTGTATTACCATCGTCAAAGGCAAGATTAGCTTCCAAGATATTGATCAGGACACTTGCATCATGTCGTGTGATGAATGGATTCATCGCAACTTCCCAATGATTAGAGGCTTCCAAAACAATCTCGGCTTCAGGCAAGCGGCGGAGCATGCCATTGGCGATCTCATCCCGTCCCTGAATGGTCCGGAAAAACGAATTTTTACTCATCCCTGCAAAGCGTGTGATCTCGCGCCATGAAATATGTTGCCGAAAGCTTGATCCGCCGCCACTTCGCTTCCACGGAAAATAGACCACCTGGCGCGCAGACATCCATGAAGAGAAATCCTTATGCGTCATTTCTCCCTGTGTAAGATGGCGCAATGTATAGGCGGGGAACATAACGATCCGCTGTGGGTTGACTTCTTCCTGATAGCGCGTGGCATTCGCGGGATGTACCCCGGCAAAAGCAGCTTCTCCCTCTTCGCTTTCAACGACGTCACGATCTTCATTCTCCACGGCTTCTGAGATGTCGAGCACAAACTCGACTTCAGTATGAGCGCCCAATACGCCTACCAGAAGGCGAGAGGCTGTCTGCTGTACCCGGCTTTCCAGGAACTCTCGCTGATAGGCACTCGGCACAGCAATCACCAAGCTTCCCTCACGATATGCCAATGCTCTTGTCTTGCGTAAATCCTTGAAGATCGCGCGCGGCATTGTCACTTCAAGTTGTGATAGAACCCGTTCCCAGGCTTCTTGTGCTGTGATGTTTTTTTGATTCATAAGCGTCTGCGATATTTTTTAGCGGCTAAGAATTGGATTATGATTTTTGAGCGGCTAATAATTCATCAATAAGAAAGAAAGTCATCCAGATCGAAATCAAGGTCATCGTCATCATCATCCAGGTCTGTGGACTGCAAATCAGCAAGTGCGCCCCCGCTGCGCAGAGCTAAGTAGGTGTCAAAAAGTTCCTTTATACTTTCAATAGTTGATATATTTTGCGAGTAGAAAGGAGAGTGCTATGCGATACGTTCGTAGGGTCACAGAAGAAGAACACGATGAGT
>Ga0209361_1001169_pt1 | contig 18990 bp, 17 predicted proteins | sample SaaInlV_200m_DNA_3_FD_184657 | JGI IMG/M metagenome (GOLD analysis project Ga0209361, IMG submission 184657) | Marine microbial communities from expanding oxygen minimum zones in the Saanich Inlet - SI037_S4LV_200m_DNA (SPAdes) (version 2) | ecosystem: Environmental > Aquatic > Marine >... | reverse complement strand
CCCGCCGATAATGATTTCCACATCTACAAACATGATTTCAAAGTACCTTTCGTTTGTGGTTGCCGCAATCTTGGTGAAGCCATGCGCCGTATCGGCGAAGGCGCAGCCATGATGCGCACCAAAGGCGAAGCTGGTACCGGCGATGTAGTTGAAGCCGTATACCATGCCCGCACCGTTTTGGGCGATATTCGCCGTCTGCAAAGCATGCCCATCGAAGAGGTAATGACCTTTGCAAAAGAAATTGGCGCACCTTTTGAAATCTTGATGGAAACGCGTGAGCTCGGCAGATTGCCCGTGGTCAACTTTGCGGCTGGCGGCATTGCCACGCCCGCAGATGCAGCCCTGATGATGCAACTTGGTGTCGATGGTCTTTTCGTTGGCTCCGGCATCTTCAAATCTGGCGATCCCGCCAAACGTGCGGCTGCCATCGTTAAAGCCTGCACGCACTATAACGACCCTGGCATTCTCGCAGACGTGAGTAAAAATCTCGGCGAAGCCATGGTCGGCATCAATGTTTCGACCATGCCCGATGAAGAAAAACTCGCTGGGCGCGGTTGGTAGATCAAGCAGTAGGGGCGAACGGCCGTTCGCCCCTACAAAAAAATGAAATGAAAATCGGTGTACTCGCCCTTCAGGGCGCATTTGAAGAGCATATCGTTATGCTCAAAAAACTCGGTGCAGAAACGGCAGAAGTCCGTTTGTCAGAGCAATTGGATGATCTGGATGGGCTCATCATTCCGGGCGGAGAATCGACCACGATCGGCAAGCTGATGGTCGATTTTGACCTACTCGAACCCATACGGGAATTTGGGCTTGCCCACGCTATATGGGGCACTTGCGCCGGTGCAATTCTTCTCTCGAAAGATGCCCACCGAGAGCAGCCCCTGCTCGAGTTGATGGATATCACCGTCGAACGGAATGCCTTCGGGCGCCAACTGGATTCCTTTGAAGCCGGGCTCGATGTTGACTTCCTGAAGCAAGCCACAGGTGCGGGCGATCCGTTCCACGCGGTCTTCATCCGCGCCCCGATCATCGAATCCGTTGGTGCAGATGTAGAAACCCTCATCAGCCTCCCCGATGGCCGGATCGTGGCAGCCCAGCAAGGTCATCTACTGGCAACATCCTTTCATCCTGAGCTAACGGGTGATACACGTTTTCATGAATATTTTCTTTCTTTGGTAGGGGCAGGATAACCCTGCCCCTTTTAAAAATGCCCTCACGCCCGCTCGAACTTTTCGATCTACCCAGATTATCTCGCTATCGTAGCGAGGTTCTTTCGCTGGATTGCAAGCAAATTTTAACGCGCGGCAATCCGCTCAGAGCGGTCAACTTTTTGACATATCTCAACCCAACTCAGCATATCTACACCGCGATCACAGATAACGGGGAAAGTGACGCGCTAATCGGCAGCATCCACCATGACGAAGCCGAAAGTTATGCACAGCTCAAATATTTGACGCCAGCCAGCGCATTAGAAAATAGTGATACTTCCTTGAGATTACTTGAGCATTTGGTCGCGCAAGCAAAAAAATGGCGCACCTTTCAGGTTTTGGGGGAGATCGAAGAGAATAGTTCTCTTTTTGAACCGCTACGCCAAAGCGGGTTTTCTGTCTATGGGCGTCAGCGTATTTGGGATCTAAGCAATATTATTTTTTCTGACGATGCCATATCTTTTTGGCGAAAACGCAACGCTGTAGATACGATCGCTATCCAGAGCCTGCAACGCCAGATCGTCCCACCACTTTTGCAACAAGTTGAAAACTTTGCCAATTCTGAGCGTGGATTGATCTGTGCTAATGATGAGATCATGGCATATATCGATGTGATCTATGGAACACGCGGCATTTTCCTGCGTCCGCTTATTCACCCGAATGCAGATAATGTACGCGAGAAGCTGCTTAGTCTTTTAGCGCAGGATCTTCCCAATCGCCGCGAGCGACCGATCTATTTATGTGTGCGTTCCTATCAAGCATGGATCGAGCCGATCCTTGAAGAAATGGGAGCAACGGTGGGTCCGCGCCAGGTCGTGATGGTGAAACATCTGGTTAGTGTACAACGAACAGAAAAAACCGTCCCAGCCAATGCCGATACTGCCTGGGCAAACCCCGCCGCACCGATCAGGTCAGCCGAGTTCCATAAAGAAAACCCAAGCTAATTCTATAGCCAGTATTTCACTCCTGATCTAAAAGCCTGTCTTAAAAACGCCTCTCAATAGCGACTTTAGTCCGCACCGTAATCGGTTAGCATAACTCAGGCTACTTAGTTTCAATAAAAGAGTAAAGAAAAGACTTTGTTAAAAAAGTTGACAAAGTCTTTTCTTTTTGCTATTATGGGGCAGAAAGTTTCACTAGAAAAGTTGAGATAAAGTACTTGTGACTACTTATTTTCGCCGTAACCCCAAACAGAATGTCAAAAACATAAACAAACATGCTGTTTTGGATTTAATCCGCTTCATGCCCGGGGGAATATCACGCGCTGGGATCGCCAAAGAAATCGGACTTAGCCGTGCAGCCGTAACAACCATCGTTAACGATCTGATCTCTGCAGGCATCATCCGTGATGCCAAGCAACAAGCTAAAACCAGCGGGCGTCCGCGAACCTTGCTTGAAATCGCCCCTGAAGCTGGCTATGTCGCAGGCATTGATATGGGCGCAACTCATTTACGCGTTGTCGTTACCAATTTTGGCGCACATGTTGTTACCGAAAAAGAAATCTCTTTTAATATTGCCCAAGGCCCTGAAGCCTGTATCGCACAGGCAGATCAGATATTACGTGAATCTCTTGCCGCTAAAGATATCAGCATCCAATCACTTTCCGCGATCGGCTTTGGCGTTCCCGGCCCCATTTCCAGCGACGCTGGCATGGTCATCGCGCCACCGATCATGCCTGGCTGGGACCGTTTCCCCATCCGCGACACACTCGAAGAGCTTTGGCAACAACCCGTTTCTGTAAATAATGATGCCGAACTGGGTGCACTCGGCGAATGGGCCTATGGTGCGGGACGCGGCGCACAAGACCTCGCCTACATCAAAGTCGGCACAGGCATTGGCGCCGGACTATTGATCGACGGGCGGATCTATCGTGGGTCAACTGGCTCGGCGGGCGAGATCGGACATCTGACGATGGACAACGAGGGCCCACGCTGCACTTGTGGTAATCGTGGCTGCCTTGAAGCCTTCTCAGGTGGACATGCGATTGCTCAACAAGCGATCGATGCCATTCAAAACGGACAACATACACAAATTTCCCGAATTCCACTCAAAGATATTTCTGCAAAAGATGTTGCTTCTGCCGCACAACGCGGCGACTTGGTTGCCCAACAGATCATGGAGGAAGCCGGGCAACATCTTGGAGTTGCAATTGCGGGTTTGGTTAACATTTTCAATCCTGATATGATCGTAGTAGGCGGTGGTGTTGCACAAATTGGCGATCTATTTCTAGAGCCTGTGCGTAAAACTGTTGAACAGCGCAGCCTCCCCGCCGCCGCGACAAATGTAAGGATTACAACAGCCCTGCTTGGCAGGCGCTCTTCGAGTTTGGGCGCAATTGTTCAGGCACTGAGCATTGCTGTGCACAATATTGCTGAGGGCAAAGATGAACTTCGTCGTCAGCTCGTTGCTTAGGTTTTATGTGGTGAATCTGCTGCCTATTGCCCGGCATCCCTTTTGGGCAGGGAAGCAAGCCCAAATCATGTTCGATGCTTTTTTCGATCAATTTCTTTGCAGCAGACATAAAAATCCTATTTAGAGGAGGTGGTGTCTTTACCAAGATACAAAAAACGTCGTCTTTCAAATTGATAAAATAACCAATAAATTTACTATAAGGAGTAAATAAGAAATGAAGAAATCACTGTTCGTCCTGTTCAGCCTCGTGCTGGTCTCCGCTTTTGTTTTGGCTGCCTGTGGCGGCGCTGCCCCCGTAGAAGAAGCCCCCGCTGCTGAAGTACCTGCTGCTGAAGAAGCTCCCATGGAAGAAGAACCAATGGAAGAAGCTCCTATGGAAGATATGGAAGTTGTTGAAGTAACTTTCTGGCATGCTTATGCTACCGGCTCTGCTGAAGAAACCGCAATGACTGCGCTCCTCGCACAAGCTGCTGCAGATATGCCCCAATACAAAATCAACGCTCTTCAGATCCCCTTTGACGACATCTATAACAAGTACCGCACTGATGTTGCCTCTGGTGGCGGCCCGGATATGTTCATTGCTCCCAACGATTCTTTGGGTGACGATGCTCGCGCCGGCTTGATCGCTGACATCACCGCTTTGGCTGGTGACAAACTTGGCGATTACGCTCCTCTTTCTGTTGATGGTATGAGCGTTGATGGCGTGCTTTATGGTGTGCCTGAGTCCCTGAAAGCTGTTGCTTTCTGGTACAACACCGACATGATGCCCACTCCTCCCGCAACCACAGATGAACTAAAAACCATGATGGAAGGCGGCACCCCCGTTTCTTTGAGCTACGGCTGCTACCACCACTGGGGTTTCTTTGGCGCTTTCGGCGGTCAAATCTTTGACGACAGCTGGACTGTTGTTGCTGGCGACGGCGTTGCCGATGCAATGGGCTACTTGAACGACCTTTATCAGGTTTCTGTAGCAAATAGCTGGCCCAAGAATGATGGCGATGGCTTGGCTCCCTTCACCGAAGGTACCGTAGCTGCGATCACCAATGGTAACTGGGCAATGGGCGATTACAAAGCCGCTCTCGGCGACAAATTAGCTGTTGCTCCCCTGCCCGCAGGCCCCGGTGGCGCTGCTAACCCCATGCTCGGTGTTGATGGTTATTACTTCAACCCGAACAGCGCCAATATGGAAGCTGCAATTGAAGTTGCTCTCTATTTGACTGGTGCTGATGCACAAGCCATGATGATGAACGATGCTGGTCACGTTCCTACACTCACCACCGTTGAAGTTACCGATCCTCTGATGATCGGTCTCCTCGAAGGTTTCGGCAGCGCTTATGTCCGCCCGCAGGTTCCTGAATTGGGTCTCTACTGGTCCAACTTCTGTGGCACCGACGCTGTCTTCGAAGCTGGCACTCCTGCAGCTGACTGGGTTGCTGAAGCAACTGTCAACGCTAATAAATAAGCTCTAAAGTAGTATAAAATAGGGGTGGATGGATAAAACCCATTCACCCCTATTATTTTTCCATAATTCTGGAGGATTGTCCGATGACAGAATCTGATAAAAAAGCGCGTCGCTGGATTTTATTCCGTCGCTTTGCTCTCCCGTATGTCTATTTATTTCCTGCATTTATCGTGATGGCTTTCATCACTTTTTATCCTCTTGTTTATCAGGTCGTCATCTCCTTCACGGATTTTCAACTGAAAGACCTTATGCATGGTTTGGCATCGCCAAACTTAAATCAGGTGGGCTTTAAGAACTATATTGATATTTTTACCAACGCACTCCCTGTTCAAAATTTTGAGTTTTTTCGTATTCTCACATATAACTTTTGGTGGGCTATCTCTAATGTAGCTCTCCACGTTCCTGCAGGGATTGTGATCGCTGTTTTACTCAATATCCCTGGGCTGTGGGGAAAACGCATTTATCGTGCTATATACATCCTTCCTATTGTTGTGCCTCCCATCGTTGTGGCAACAGTTTGGCGGAATATCTTTCATGAGCAATACGGAGCCATGAATCAACTGCTCACTGTCATCATGGAATTCCTGGGCTCAACGGATCCGGTACGCCTTCGTTGGCTAGAAGAATTCACACCACCTATAAAATGGCTCTTGCCTAATTCCCCGCTACCTCTCGCTTATTACGCGATGATGATCGCCAACTTTTGGTTGGGATGGCCCTTTATGACCCTTGTCGCAACAGGCGCATTACAGAGCATCCCCAAAGATCTATATGAAGCGGCATCCATTGACGGAGCTTCTAATTCACAACAATTTTGGAATATTACTGTTCCGCTCCTAAGAACAGCAATGATCCCCGCTTCTATTTATGGGTTTACACTATCCTTTAATTTATTTGCTTTTGTCTATTTCTTTACGGGTGGTGGTCCGGCTCGTTCAACAGAAATTTTGGTTACCTTTGCTTACGACCTCGTCCGCAACCTAAATCTCTTTGGTGTTGCGGCTGCTTTCGCTGTGATCATCTTCTTTGTTGCGCTCTTTGTTTTCCTTATTACCAACAAACTCACTCGCGCAACCGAATCTTATACAGAGGCCTAAGATGACAACGACAAATAAAACAGAAAAAAAACAAAATTTCATCATCCGCTTTCTCAACATCAACACCTCTGCCGAAACAAGCGGACGTGACCTGCCCCTCTGGCGACAACTCCTCCTGCAAGTGCTAACCCTCTTCATTGGTGCAACAGTGATGTTTCCCATCATGTATATCATCACCATGTCGCTCAGTTCGCAGACAACGCGTCCTTCCAGCTTGCAGCTTTTCCCCAAAGAGATTTCCTTCGCAGCCTACCAGCAAGTACTAGATCACCCAACTGCGAACCCCGTCAGCTTTATCCAACTTCTCAAAAACAGCGTGGGGCTTTCCTTCGTCGTTGGCTTTCTGGCTGTACTTGTTGCCGTTTCTGCTGCCTATGCTTTTTCACGCTTCAAATTCAGCCTACGTCAAACGCTCATGGTCATGGTCTTCATTCCGCTCCTCATGCCCGGCATTGGTCTTTTAACACCCCTATATCTCCTCATGAACAGCGTTCGTCTCATGGACTGCGGGGAAGGCATAATGGCACTCGCTCCCTTTGCTAGTTGTGCCGTCGGCGCAGGGAAAATAGTCTTCAATCTGCGTGATTCGCTCTATGGTGTTGGCATTACCATGATCGCAGGTGCGCTCCCCTTTGCCGTTTGGAATCTCAAGGGGTATATCGACACCATCCCCGCAGAACTCGAAGAAGCTGCTGCAATAGATGGTGCAGGGCCCAACCAAATCTTCTTCCGCATTATGCTTCCCCTTGCCATCCCCCAACTCGCAGTCACCTTTTTCATCGGCTTCATTGGTCACTGGCAAGAATTTGCGACATCATGGCTTTTCCTCACTCAGCCAGAAGATTACACCCTCGCCATGACCCTCTACAATATGACAGGTCAATACGCCAACAGCATCCCCTGGAATCGCTTCGCGGCGATGGCGGTCATCGTCGCCTTACCGGTGGCGATCATCTTTATTGCCCTCCAAAAACAAATCGTCGGAGGTCTTACATCTGGCGGTGTCAAAGGATAAATCAAAGGCGGTCAAATTTGACCGCCTTTTTTCTTAAAGAACTGCATTGCATCCGCTTTTGGATGCGTTGCAGTTCGCGTCAAGTAAAACACGCGAGTCTTATTTAACCCGATGTGCAATGCAGCTTATTAGATGCAGCGCACACCTATCATTTTTTCTTTAGATTAACCCCCAACTTACTCCCATGAAAAAACATCTCCTCATCTTCATCTTAATTGCCCTCCTCAGCGCATGTACCCCAACGCGACCTGAACCTGCTCCCGTAAAACCAACATCGCCCGCCATTCAAGAAACCCCGCCAAGCGATTGGTGGGATGACGCCATCTTCTACGAAATCTTCGTCCGCAGTTTCTATGATAGCAACGCTGACGGGATCGGCGACTTCAACGGAATTATCGCTAAACTCGATTACCTCGAAGACCTCGGCATCAACGCCATCTGGCTGATGCCTATTAACCCCTCGCCCTCTTATCACGGCTATGATGTGATCAATTATTACGCCGTCAATCACGAATACGGCACAATGGACGATTTCAAGCATCTTCTCGAGGAAGCCCACAAGCGCGATATGCACATCATCATTGATCTGGTGCTGAACCACACATCCAGCCAACATCCCTTTTTCGTGGACGCAAATAACGACCCCGAATCTCCCTACCGCGATTGGTATCTCTGGGAAGAAAATTATCCGGGCTGGGGCGGTAGTCTCTGGCACGAGGGGAATCACGGCGTCTATTACGCCCTCTTCTGGGGCGGGATGCCCGACCTGAATTATCGCAACCCCGAAGTCACCGCCCAAATGGATAAGGTTGCCCGCTACTGGCTCGACGAGATCGGCGTGGACGGTTTTCGTCTCGACGCGATCAAGCATCTCATCGAAGAAGGCGAGATCACTGAAAACACTGCTGCTACGCATGAATGGCTTCAGCATTTTTATCAAAGTTACAAAAGCGAAAACCCTGAAACCTATGTCGTTGGTGAAGTCTATGGCGCAGGCGGGACTGTCGCCAGCACTTACATAGAGCAGATGGATCATGTTTTTAACTTCGAACTCGCATCAGGATTCGTCAACTCTGCGAATGGTGGCTCGAATACGGGAATTAACAGTGCATTTACGCTCACGCTCAAAGATATGCCGAATGGTAATTATGCGACCTTCTTGACCAATCACGATCAAAACCGCGCCATGAGTCTCTTCTATGGGGATGTAGGTAAGGCGAAAGCCGCCGCGTCGTTGATGCTGACCGCGCCGGGCACACCCTTCATCTATTATGGCGAAGAGATCGGGATGCTCGGCAAAAAACCGGATGAAGATATCCGCTTACCGATGCAGTGGTCGGGGGCAGAAAACGCTGGCTTTAGCGGAAGCAAGCCCTGGCGCACGGGCGAAGCGGGCGATTCAGACACAAATATTGCTGCGCAAGAAAATGATCCCGATTCGCTCCTGTCGCATTACCGCGCGCTGATCGCCCTCCGAAAAGAATATCCCGCTTTACGCACGGGAGAGATCGAAGTTCTTGATCCCGGCACAAATGCGCTTTTTGCCGCCCTGCGCACGCAGGGAGATGAAAAGATTTTGGTCATCGTCAATCTGACAGATGAACCCGTCAGCGAGTATCACCTCGAAAACATCCCCGACACACTCATGGATTTGAACTTACTCCTCCCAAAAGACAGCAGCTTCGACCTCGCTATTCCCGCTTACGAAACATTGATATTCGAGCTAAAGAAATAACCACAAATGATTTAAACCAAAACAAAGATATGTTTTTGCGAACCCCGGTGCTCTTCGTGTGAAGCAATCTCCCTCTCTACGGTGGAGGTTGCCGTAAGCGAACGGGGTATCTATCCTAAAAACACCTCGTAGTAGCGACTTTAGTCGCTCTGAACGGCTAAAGCCGTCACTACAAAAGAATTTAAAGATAAATTATTAACTCATATTACGTAGTGATGGGCAATGAACTGTCGTTTTCCCTCATCCTAACCTTCTCCCAAAGGGAGAGGGCGGAGGGTGAGGGCAGCCCCAAAGTCTGTCAAAGGCATCTTCTCATAACATCAGTTATTAAAACTCACGCCGCAAGCGGCGGGATATTGAACCCCTATATAAAATAAAAAAGCTCCTCCTATGCCAAAAACGGCAACGGGGAGCTTTTTTTGCTTCTATAAAACTTAGACAACTTGTAGGAAACTGGTTAACGCCTCCAGTTCGGTATTCACATCTGTAAACATATTGCCGACAGTGGGACCGAGGAGAGAAAGAGCTGCATAAACGACAATGGCAACGAGAACAAGAATAAAAGCGTATTCAACTAAACCTTGTCCGCTCTCAGCATAAAATGTTTTCACCAGAATCACCTCCTTTTGAAAAAAAAATCTAGAAAAAGTTATAGAAAGATAATTCCAGTGTAGCGGATGGTATAGCAAAAGTCAATCAGATATTTTTTGTCCATATTCGCAAAGGTCAAGCAAGGGGCATATTGCACACTCAGGTTTACGTGCCTTACAGATCTCGCGCCCCAAACGGATAATATTCAAATGCCCGGCATAATAGGTTTCGGGCGGAAAAACTTCTTCCAAATAAGGGTGTGCCTGCTCTACAGTCATATTCTCAGGGCGCAACCCGATTCGCCCTGTAAGGCGGTAAATATGTGTGTCGACAGGAAACGAAGGCATCCCTAATGAGAAGAGCAAAACAATTGCCGCTGTTTTCGGTCCTACACCGTTGAAATTCGTCAGCCAGGCATGGGCTTCTTCGAGCGGCATTTCCTTCAGAAACTCAATATTTAGCTCCCCGCGCTCTTCGCTGATCTGACGCAGCACCTTCTGGATGCGCGGTCCCTTTTGGTTCGCCAAGCCCGCCACGCGCACAGCTTCGATCACCTCATCAGCAGGGGCATCACGCACCTCCTCCCAGGTTGGGAATTTGGCACGCAACGCATCAAAGCCGCGATCACGATTGACGTCGTTGGTATTCTGCGACAAGATCGTCGAAACCAACTCGTCAATCGCGGGCAAGGGGTTACGCCAGATCGGTTCCCCAAATTTTGCCATTAGGCGTTTGTGCACTTCCAAAGCTTTCTTTTTGATCTCTTCCATCTTATTTTTCCAATTTAAATATCGTGCGGCTCTCGCCCACAGGCAAGTTTCGCCAATTATAGATCGTTTGCACAGGCGAAAAACCTGCCAAATCTTCAAGCTGCTTTTCGTTCAAGATATTCAGTTGACGCAGGATTTCGACCATGACCGCCGCGCGGACTTTTTCGGTCGCATCACCATCGGATATTTTTAGCGCGATACCGACTCCTTTGGGGCTTGCTTCCGTTAAATCAGGCAAGATGCCCAAAGCCTGATACCCCTCCGCACCCGTCTTCGCGACAAGCCTGCCGCACCCCACCTGCATAACGCGTGTATCGAAACGCCCAAATCCGCTTACGTATTCGGGGTGCGCCGCCATTGAAGTAGTGATCGTTTTACAGGCATCTGCGCGTTCAGCGGGCAGATCGTGTGGGTCACAAAGGCGCGCAAACCCCAGCGCAGTGTTATATAACGGAATAGCAAAATTCGGCGCGGAGCAGCCATCGGTGCCAAATTTGACATCAGCAGGTACTATTTCGCACATTTCTGCAAAGGCGCTCAAAATATCTTTTTGGATGGGGTGTTCTCGATCGAGATAATTTTCGAGAGGCAAGCCGCGCATTTTTGCATGGGCGAGCATCCCGGTATGTTTGCCGGAGCAATTATGCCGAATGGGAGTGGGTATCTCTCCAATGGAGATCAGTCTTTCGGTAGTTTCCCGATCGAGGGGCGGATGGGAGCCGCATTGCAGATGGCCTTCATCCACACCGATCTTTGCCTGGATTCCGCGCACTGTTTGGGCGTGCAGGTTAGTGCCCCCATGCGAGGCACAGATCTGCGCTATTTCGTGCAGAAGCAAGTTGAATTCGCGTGCGCCACCGCGCTCAATAAAGGGCAATGCCTGAAAAGGTTTTGCTGCCGATCGCAGGAAGGTCTTGTGTTGCGGATTCCCTATCCAAGCGAGCAACTTCCCTGAAGAATCAACAACGGCCGCTGCTCCATAATGAAGCGACTCGACCGTTGTGCCGCGTGTGCGTTGCAAAAGCGGGGCGTGATCGGTCATTATTTATTCGTCGTCGCTAAGCTCTGGGATGTAGTGGAGAATATAGTATTTTTGAAGTCCATAGCGTAGACGTTGGGTATAGGCTTCACGTTCAGAGGCAAGGAAACGGAAAGGGGCAAGAAGTGCCGGAATGATTTTTGCGGTATCTTCCGGGGCTGCGCCTTTGGCTGCCAAACTTTCAAGTTTTTTATGCGCTATTTGAAGGAGTTCGCGCTGTTTGTCGATAGTGCTGCTGGCGCAAACGCCGCCACGTCCGCTAATAACACTATAGCCTTTATATTCTTCGCCTGAGAGGAGCTTGAGATCATTTATCCAGCGCGGCAGATCGGCAGATGCCAGGAAAGGCGGTTGGTTCTTGAGAACAGCATCGCCGACGAAAACTACTTTCTCGTCGGGTAAAACAATCCAAATAGCACCGCTGCTTGAGCCAGGGTGATGCTCAAGATAGATCGGGCTTTCGCCCCAGTAGAGACTCATCTTTTTTGTAAAGGTAATTCGTGGAGGAGCCCAACGAATATTTCCCAAGTTTGGGAGAACTTCCCATTCTGCACCGGTTGATTCGCTCTGAGATTTGAAGGCGCCAGGGTGGTTACGGAAAAATCCGGCTGTTTCTTCATGAACGAGAACAGAGCAATCCATAGCGCGTGCGCCGATCGTGCGGTCTACGTTTGAATCCAGATTGATAAGCAAACGTTCATATCCGCTTTCGAGATCAAGAAGGTCAGCGCGCCATGAGCGCCCATCTTCCGGTATAGGCGGGGCATCAATGTAGATCAATCCGCGCGGCAGGTTGATCGCGCCCAATGTGACCCCTGAATATTTGTCTTCGATATGGATATTTTCTTTTAACGATTGCATTTAGGAGACTTCCTCTTCTGTTGTTCTTAATACGGGCAAAATCATATTGAAACGGGTGCCCTCTTGATAGTTCTCATCAACCCAAATTTCTCCGCCGTGTCCTGTAATCGCGAGGCGGCAAAAAGCAAGCCCAACCCCTAGCCCGGATGTTTCGCCTTTATTTTTAGCACGTGTAAATTTTTCGAAAACACGCTGCCGATCTTCAGGGGCAATCCCTATACCGGTATCCTGCACCCAGAGCTGAAGCCACTCCCCTTTGTCTTCAACGCCCACTTCTATTCTGCCGCCAATCGGGGTGAATTTGGAGGCGTTTTCGAGCAAGTTAATTAAGACGCGTCGGATCATATCGCCATCTACCCAAATATTGGGAATATTTTCCGGCACAATGGCATTTACCTTTTGCTCGCGCGGTTGTGTGCCAGGCAAGACGGCTTCGAGTGCCTCCCCTACAAGCGTTGTCGTAGAAACACCTTGCTGTGTCACAATCGGTTGTCCCGCTTCCAGCCGATTAATATCAAGCAATGAAGAGACAAGACGTTGCATTCGTGCCGCAGAACTTGTCGCGATCTTGAATAGCATGGCTGTGCCTTCATCGTCGTTTTCTTTGAGAATATCTTCTAAAATATCGAGGCTTGAGATAACATTTGAGAGCGGGGAGCGCAGATCATGATAGATCATGGAAGTCATATCATCGCGTAGCGCATCTAATTCTTTGCGCTCGGTAATATCACGGAATATCCATTGCAAGGCTTCATCATCTTCGAAGTGAACGCTGTGTGCATGGACTTCAACGGGAGTTTCCTTACCATCTTTCATAAATAAGGTCGATTCGTAATTACGCGGTTGATCGTCGCGCAAATATTCAAAGCCTTCACCGACCTCTTTCCAATTCAAGGTGTGGATCTTGTCAATTTTCAAGGTGCGGAAAGCATCCACATTATAGCCACTCAACAAGAGTGCTTTTTTATTGGCTTCGAGAATATTGCCGTCCCAATCGGTGATCAGGATAGGGTCAATACTATCGTTAAATAATTCATAATAGCGTTTACGGGTTTCTTCAACGCGCTCAAATAATTCTGCATTCTGGATGGTCGTACCTGCCAAGCTACCGATCCCCGTCATCACTAGTAAAGCATCTGGATCAAAAACGCCCGAAATCGGATTGATCGCTTCCATTACGCCGATGATCTTGCCCTGCGCCTGAATGGGCGCGACTGCGATGGCATGAGAGTCAAACCCATCAAAGAAGCTGCGATTCGCAAAAGGATTTTCTTCTTTAATTGCCGGAATAACGATACCGCGCCCTTCTTTAACGACCTTTCCAATGATCCCCTCGCCCGCCCGAACACGCTTATCAACGATGCTGCCTGCATTTTTCCCCGTTGCCGCGCGAAAGACAAAATCCCCGCTGGGCTGCTCTTGCAAAGCCAGCGCAACTGTCTCGACCTGCAATGCTTGAATACTCTGATTAAGGATGCGCTGAAAAACATCGCTCATCTGGAGAGAGGCGTTGATCGTTATGGCCCCATCTGCAAGAGCCGTCATCACGCGTGCCTGACGCTGGCTCTCGGTATACAGACGTGCATTTAAGATCGCTATGCCAGCCTGATCGGCAATGGCCTGCATCAACTCAAGATGACTACGATCAAAAGCATTCGGCAGCGAGTGAACAAGCGTCATCACGCCGACGATCTTTTCGCGTGCCATCAGCGGTACACAAATCGCCGCTTTTGCGCCGCTTTTTTGCACTGCATCATCCGGGCGGCGTAACCAGCGTTGGTCACGGCTTGTATCAGGTACGAGAGCAGGCTTCTGATTGCGCACCACCCAGCCAGCCAGACCACGTTCAACGGTCACGCGCAGTTGTTGCGTGGTATCTCCCTGAATACGGCGTCCATGCACAATAATTGAATCGAGCGGCTTACCGCTATCATCCATTACGACCACACTACCGCGCTCGCCGCCAACATTATCTATGGCAGCATAAAGCACGCGCTGCAATACAGTGCGCAAATCGAGCGCTGTTGCAACCTCGCGGCTTACATGATAGAGCAATTCAAGCAAAGAACGGGTGTGGTCGTTTGTCATAATCCTCTCCGCAAAAGTATAGCACAAGACCTCAAGTTCTCTGTGGGATAGAGCAAAAAGGATAGGAGAAATGCGTCGAATCCGGGCGGATTTTTTCCCCCGAAATACATTTGTTTACTCTTCTACTTTTACCAGGTAATATAAGCCCAGCACCCCCGCGCTGAGGACAGCGAGAGCGAACCCGACCCCAACTTGGTCGGCGAGAAACCCGAGCATCGGTGCGAAGATAGCCGTAAGTATCGTGCTGAACTGCGCTTCAACGGAGAGTCCCGATGCCATGATGCGGCTATCAATTTGGTCGCTGATATAGGCGACGTTCATCGGGCGGCGTAGGCTGCGCAGGGCGTAGAAAACGAGAAAGACGATGATAGAGAGAATCGCCCAATTTGCGGAGGTGGCGAAACCGGCGATGAAGAGCATCCCTGCGCCGAAGAGGAAAGAGAGATTGATAGCACGCCCCAAGCTGGGAAAACGCTCGCTGAATCCGGCCGCACTGCGGGAGGCGTAGCTGGTGAAGAGATAGATGACGAAGTAGACCAATCCGATCAGGACGGCGCTGCGTTGCATATCGCTAAGCCCCCCTTGTATTCCCCCCGTAAACGGGGGGAAAAGCTTGAAGACGACGAGCGAGAGAGCGAAAGTCTCCAGAATGGGTTGGAGATAATCTTTTGTGGATTTGAATAATGCGCCGAAAAGAGAGCTGTTCAGGATGGAACGCAGAGCAAGCCGATTGGCAAATATCCCGCTAAAGTCGCGTAGGGTCTTTTTGGTCTGGTTCCAGATGTCGCTAAACGGGATACGTTGAAGATCGCCATCCAATGCTTTGGGGTACGAGAGCATGTTGAATAAATCCAAAGTATAGGGAATTATTGCCGCCAAAAACATGATGCGATAACTGCCCGTGTAAAAGACGAGGGCCGCCGCGATGAGGGCGTTGAGCGCGGAGCCAAGCTGGGAGAAAGAGCGCGTGCGTCCGTAATAGGCGACTTTGAAATGCTCGCGCTTGGTCATTTTGAGATGCTCGAGAATGAGGGCTTTGTGCGTGCCAGAGCGGAAGGCTTCGCCGAATGCGAAGAGAATCATGGCGAGCGCGTAGAGGGGAAAAGTGGCGAAAAGATAAAAAATGACGAAGGAGATCAGGTAGGAGACGAAAGCCATGACCATCGCCTTGCGACGCCCGAAAGCATCGGCAAAGACGCCGGTGGGGATCTCGAGGATATTCGTCGCCACATCGCGGATGGAGTAGAGGAAGCCGATCTGAAAAAAGCTCAGCCCCGCTTCACGGAAAATGAGAATGATGAAGGGGTCGAAGAAGCGCAGGTTTTTGAGAAAACCGTAGGCGGCGAAGCGGGGGAAGAGTTTGTCGTTTTTTAGGTTCATTTAAATGCTATGAATGAATTCATAGCCTGAGATAGAAAGTCCGTTTAAACGGACTTGTTGTTTAAGTAGAGATTTCAATCTCGCTCGTATGTCGCAAAGCATCCTAGTATGATAGAGAAAGCACGGCAGGCCGATGCATCCTTGGTCTAAAAGACCGTCCTAAAGCGTAGGTCGCCGTGCCTTCAATTGGAAAGCCCGAACAGTTGTGTGGTCTTAAAGACCGAATTCTGCTAGAGCGGGCGACCTCTATAATACAAGGAGAAGGCGAAATGAAAGTAGAAAAAAAGCTGTCCATAGGTGTAGATGTCTCAAAAGAGACGTTAGACATCGCTGTAGGGAAAGATGGTTTATTCACAACCATCAAAAATAATGCTAGAACAATCCGCCATCTTTTCACTTCTCTTTCTGTGGAAGAGATTGCCCAAGTCGTTGTAGAGTCTACCGGTGGCTTAGAGCAAACACTCCTTGCTGAATTATCAGCAGCATCTATTCCTGTAGCACTGATTAATCCAGCACGAGTGAGATATTTTGCTAAATCTACCGGACAATATGCGAAAACTGATCGATTGGACGCTCGCATACTGGCTGAATATGGTGAAAAAGTAAAGCTACGTCTTTATCGCTTACCCAGTGATGAAGAAAACCGTCTCTCCGACTTGGGTTCGCGTCGCAGACAGCTTCTGGAGATGATAGTGTCTGAGAAAAACCGTTATCAAGCCATGCCTCGCTTGCAAAAAAGCATCCAGAAACATCTGGCTTGGCTCCAGGAAGAAGTTCTCCAGATCGAATCAGAGACGGAAGGCCTCTTGGCTGAGCATCAGGAATGGCAAGAGAAGAGAGAAATCTTGACTTCCTGTAAAGGCGTAGGCAATGTGACCGCTTTTACCTTGATAGCTGAATTGCCGGAGTTAGGCTCAATCAACCGCAAAGAAATCGCAGCCCTTGTGGGTGTAGCACCTATTAATCATGATAGCGGTAAGCGACGAGGCAAAAGAACAACCTATGGGGGCAGGAGTAAAGTCCGCTCTGTCTTGTATATGGCTACCATGTCTGCAATCCGCTACAACCCGGTTATTGCTACATTCTACAATCGTCTCATTGAGAATGGAAAGAAGAAAATGGTCGCACTTGTTGCTGCCATGAGAAAGTTGCTAACTATTCTAAATGCGATGATTAGAGATAATCACCGATGGATGCCTGACTTCGCTTGACTTTTATCACAGTTGCTTTAGGGCACTCTCTCTTGCTCGCTAGAAAGGGAAAGGGTCTGAATATGCCTGATAATTTGCTTGCTCTTCTTTGATGCCTTTTCTCTTCTTTGAAAGCCCAAAGTCTGTAGGTCCTTCGTCTAATTCATCGTATCTTTCAAGCCAGGCATTTGTGTTTTCTTCTGCATGATGTTTTTTCTGGTTTTTCACATAGGCAATAGCAATCGAGCGTTGTTTTTCCCCGACGCTTAAACAACCATATCCGCGTTGCCAGGTAAAACGCTCCCTTTCTGGTTTGATGACATGATTGACGAAAAAACTGCTGGCACCTTTGAGTTTTTTAACCGCATCAGCTACAGCGAGTTTGGGTGGGATAGCTGCCACAATATGTGTGTGATCGTACGATCCGTTAATCGCGTAAATGATAACGCCTATTTCATCCGCTTTGCTGACGATATAAGCATAAAGCTCTTTTTCCAATTCTGCGGTGATGAAATGCTCGCGGTTTTTTATTGCCCAAACCAGATGATAATAATTGCGCCAGAATGTCATTAGGGTTCTCCTTTTTCCAACCTGAGAAAATATCAAGTGCGATTATATCCGAGCCAGCCAGAAATAAATTTTCGGCTCAATGAGCTATGAATAAATTCATAGCCTAAGATAGGAAGTCCGTTTGAAACGGACTTTTTATCTGAGCAGAGATTTCAATCTCGCTCTTATATCTGCAAAAAGCTCAGCCCAGCTTCGCGAAAGATGAGGATGATGAAGGGGTCGAAGAAACGCAGATTCTTGAGAAATCCGTAGGCGGCGAAGCGGGGGACAGGGCTTTCTTAAAGTCCACCAATCAGGTCGAATGCTTCGTTGAGATTAGCATTGAAATACCTTCGTGCGGTAGGCAAGTATTTGAACTTCTTCTTACCGATCAACAAACCCAAAACGAGATTATTTAGACAAGCCATTACATGCCCTGCTTTTTTGCTCGTCATACGTGTGCGGTCTTCAAGCAAAGTGACGTCTCTGCGATAGTGTAAGCCATTCTCAATTCCCCAATAAGAACGAATGAGTGTCAACAACTCAGCTGGTGTAACTTTCTCACGTGTAAGGCTTGTAAAGCCGTAAACCTCTCGTTCTTTTACTTGCCCGGTTTTGATATTTGTCACACGGCGTTCAAGTTTGAAAACCTGCTTGAGAAAAGGCCAATCCAGGAAGTCATTCAATTGGCTGCTAACAGTGATCTTGCGTTCATCAATACGCCCATGTCCCTTATTGGTGGTTTGAGCACTCTCAAAGTCTTTTGCTAACCGCCCTTGTCCAGGAAGAGGTGCTGGTTCTGGCTCAAACCATAATTGAATATCTTCTTCCATCTGACTTTGGTTTCCTTTGGCATACCAGATGTAGTCGCCACCAGCAGAGCAGATGTGCCTGGAAGCGTCTCTTTGTGTATGCAAAGCATCTCCAATGACGATTTTCTCTCTCAAATCCAGCTTTTTGAGCAACTTCAATGCCGCCGGAATTTCTTTCCCCTTCCCTTCTACTTCGACTTCCATCAGAACCAATCCTTCTGTTGGCAAATACGCAGCCAAAAGATAAGTGCCTTCCTGCTCATCATTCAGTGTTCCCCGCAGGGTTTTACCATCTATAGAAAGAAGCACTTTTTTGCCAAAATACTGCTTGCTAACCAAGTAATCGCTGACGAAAATCTCTAACTCATTGGCATCAACGACCTCTGTCATGATCCGACGATAGGTACTGTGATGCGGCATTGTTTTACGTTTCAGTTGGAGAAGTTCAGACAACTCTTTTGAACGATAGTCTGCCCACTCCGCGATCCCGCTGGGCCTGTCTTCCCCACTCAATTTCGCCATGACCATTAAGACCAGGATCAAGGGGAGCGAATAGCGTAGACCTCGGGAGCTGCGACTATCGCCCAAATCTGCTTGCGGATTCCGGTGAAATCATCCACTGATTCCGGTTTATGTCGTCCACTTTAGCGAAAAACAAAACTGGTGAATGGATTATACATCAAGCGGACGACATGCCCTGCTCAGCACGCAGTTTTCGCTGAGAATCTCCGTGCAATTCGATGCGGTGAGCGTTGTGGATCAGACGGTCTAAGATGGC
>Ga0209361_1001167_pt1 | contig 19064 bp, 15 predicted proteins | sample SaaInlV_200m_DNA_3_FD_184657 | JGI IMG/M metagenome (GOLD analysis project Ga0209361, IMG submission 184657) | Marine microbial communities from expanding oxygen minimum zones in the Saanich Inlet - SI037_S4LV_200m_DNA (SPAdes) (version 2) | ecosystem: Environmental > Aquatic > Marine >... | reverse complement strand
GTCAAGTAAATATACAATTATTGAGACTCCTTTTTATAAAAAGGTAACTTCCACTTCTGAAAATTCGTTATGCTTTGTTAATTGTAGCGTAGAGAAGTTTTGAATTGAAAAATTAAGGAAACTTTAGCATTTCTTCACCAACAACCAATCAAAGATATCAATATAGTAATCATTTGGGCAGTGCATGTTTAGAACTTGATGAAAATGCTGCAATTATTTCTTACGAAGAGTACCATCCGTTTGGGACAACAAGTTATCGTTCTGGTTCTTCTGAAACTGAAGTTTCCTTGAAAAGATATAAATATGTAGGAAAAGAAAGAGATGAAGAAACCGGATTGTACTATTACGGAGCAAGATATTATTCGGCTTGGCTTTGTCGGTTTGTGAGTGTGGATCCTTTGCAGTTTGAATATCCACACTACACCCCATATCAATATGCAGGTAATAAACCTATTACTTTTATTGATTTGGATGGGTTGGAGGAATTTAAGCCAGAACCTGACATTATTAACAACGCAAAAAGTCCTATTGTATCATTAGCACAAATGGGAATGGCTACAGGAGTTAAAACACCAACTCGACAAATAGGTCAAAAAATAAATATTTCTGATCCAAACAAAAGCTTGGACATAGGTAGAAGTGGAAGGTTGGAGAGGGGACAAGGTGCAGAGTCTGGTAACATTACATTAGGAACGGGAATAATACCAAACAATCAAGAAGGATTTAGTGATGAAATTGCCATGACAAATGATGAATTATTTGTAGAATTTAATGACGCTATGTCCGATGGCACATTTGGAAGGATGGAGGCTGCAGGACTTGCCGAAGTAACTCATTTTCGTCAAAATTCTGGAAATCCTTTTACTAGTACTCTCATGGAAAATGAAATTAGAAATACAGATGAGTATTCTACAATGATTAATGATATCACTTCTGAATTTCAAGAACAAATGCAAGCAAATGATGGTAATTACAGTGATTTAAATATTAATAGTATTGATAGACCATCTTGGGGCTTTTCTGACCCCTCTCTTTTAGCAACAATAGGAGGTACTCAACAAATTGATTTAACTTTACAATCGATTACCTTTCAGGATAATGCTTATACTGCTCAAGTTGGAATAGTATTATCGGATAATTTTGGAGTTGACGAGGGGGATACTCATGTTGGTGAAGGTATGTTTGACATGAGAAATGTTGGGGTAGGTGAAGGTCTTAGGTCACAGTGGGTGTTACAGCATCAAAGAGGATTTAGACCATTTACCACACAGTTTCATTTTAATATATCCATTTCAGGACAACTAAATAGATAGAAATATGAACTTAAAGATTCTATATAAACAAAGATTTAACTTTATAATATTTCTTGTATTATTTGGTTGCGATTATGGGCATAATTTTGATATTACTACAACTTTTTTTGCGAAAAAATCTAATTTAACTATTGAAGTGCATTCTACTGGCTTTGTTCCAGCAAGAAACGATCACGGATATGGAATTGCTAATGGGAAATTGTATGGAATGAATCATTTTAAGGACACTTTGTTTTTTTCCATAAACGAAGAACTTTGTATAGAAAATCTAATCTATAAAAATGAAGTTTTAGAAATTAGTAATGAAAAAAGTTTTAGAAAAACATTGGAAACTCTTTTTGCGGATTTAGAATATAGTAAAAAGGAATTTCATGCATTAGAAGAACTAATATATGCAACTTGCTATGGACGAAAAGGTGCAGAACGAAATGGATTTTATCAAGGAATAGAAATAAGTAATACTACAATAATTAGTATTTCACATGATGGAGATTCTACAAATCACAAATAATTTCTACTACAAGTGCGTATTTGTGCTCGCTAGCGAGGATTTGCAATCCGTGCGTATAATAACACGAACACCAGCTCCCGCCAACATTTTGTCGGTGCAGTTTAAAAACAAATAAAAAATCATTTTTGATTTTTCTAAAAGCCCCGATTTATCGGGGCTTTTGTTTTACAATAAAGTTTGCAATCTTGTTTTAGTAATGAAAGCATCTAAGAAAGTATAAACCATTTTCTTTTCTTCGGGCTTCATTTTATTCACTTCATCATTCGGTTTCTTTGTATCTTTATGAAACCGCTTCTCTGTCCATTATTTTTTGCCTCGGTCCTGAAGGAAGTAAATAATGGACAGAGAAGCTGCATTGTACATAACATGGATAGAATTTATAATATGTGTTATAGAAGTAATACATCAACTAAAAAAAGTCTTACAACAAATATGCAATTTCTGTAATATAATGTAGTAAACCATTTTGCTGGCAAATCGTCCTTCAGGAACGAGGCAAAATTTGTCAGCAAAATGGTTTACGGTATTTGCAACACAAAAGCTCCTCCCAACTGCCGCAAGTTTGCAACTTGTGGTTTAGAAACCCTGAAATGATTTACGAATAATACAAGTCTTTGCAGGACACAGAAGAGCAGCAAGCACAGAAGAATACAAACAAACAGGATTAGAAGAGCTGAAGAATGCCATTAATAAACATCATCCTTTGCAATGAAAAAATAAATGTTCAATCCGTGATATCCAATTTAATATTATACTTTTGCGCAAAATTGAATAAATATGACACCAAAAAAAAATACAGATTTGCAGATACTACCTGACGAAAAAATTGCAAGTAGTATTTATGTAATAAGAAATAAAAAAGTCATGATAGATCGTGATTTAGCTGAGTTGTACGGAGTTGAAACGCGAATATTAAATCAAGCAGTTAGAAGAAATATAAAACGTTTTCCCGATGATTTTATGTTCCAGATGACCACCGAAGAGTTTAAAAATTGGAAATCACAAATTGTGATATCCAATAAAGAAAAGATGGGACTACGAAAACCACCATTAGTTTTTACAGAACAAGGAGTTGCAATGTTATCAAGTGTTTTGAATAGTGAAGCTGCTATAACAGTAAATATACAAATCATCAGGGTTTTTACTAAAATGCGTGAACTACTTGAAACACATCAGGAAATATTAAAGAAGCTTGATGAATTAGAACGCAAAGGAATAGAACATGGATGATAAAATAATGTTGATTTTTGAATACATAAAGCAGTTTGAAGAAATAAAACAACAAGAATTAGAACAAAAAAACAGAAAACGAATAGGATTTATAACATCTGATGAAAATTAGATAAAGACCCACAGGGCAAAAAATCCAGCCATCCCGATGAAAAATCGGAATAAAAAGACCCCAAAAAACATCTCAAAAACCTTGACCTGCCTACACTGGCTTCGATTGGTTGCCTAAGAGGTTAAAATGCTCCGGTTTGTTCAAATCTTACAACTTTATTTTTTTTTCCAATTGAAAATCTTCAAATGAAAATAAAAAGTAGTAATTTTACGGATAGTAATGGGAGCATTGAAACTAAGATATCAAAACTTTGAAACACCATTAAAAGTGGTGTATAGAAAGACTATTGTAAATCAAAAAGGTGTACAGAGTTGTTTAAGTGTTGACCCACTACAATTTGAGTATCCACACTATACCCCATACCAATATGCCGGCAACAAACCTATCACTTTTATTGATTTGGATGGGTTGGAGGAGGAAGAACCAGAGCTAAACTCAGGAAATTTATTGTACACTGGTAATGTTATCTTAGTAAACACAGAGGATCAATTTAATGAACTAAATTCTACTAAGAATAAAAATTGGGATATTCTTCTTGTTGACACATTGGAAGATGCTTCTAATCAACTAGAAAATTATTTAAGTTCACCAAAAATTGATGGGAACAAATTGAAAAATCTTGTTTTCAAATCTCATGGGGATGGTGAAGGACAATTGTCAGTTATAACACCAGAAAGTGATACTATTGTTTTTCCTGCAACCTTAGGAGGTGAAGATGAAAATGCTGAACCATTAAACCCTGCTTTTATCAATTATCAAACAACTGGGAAAGATAATTTCAAATTAGCACCTGACGGAATGAGTATTGAAGAGAGATATCCAGATGAAGTTAATACTTCAAAATTGTTAATTAATTTGGGAGATTATGTTGAAAAAGGTGGGAACATATTTTTGACAGCATGTGACGGTGGAGATGATTTCTTTGAGGGACTTAGCATGGGGGTTGAATTAAGTAAATCAAATGAATATAAAGGGAAAAGACTTTTTATGAATCAAGACAACAGTAAATTAATTGTTGGGTTAGATGAGAAATTAACAAGAAAGTTAACCTTTGAAGAAGGCTGGATTATGTTTATAAATGGGGAAAAGAAACCGCAAAAAAGCAAGTACAATATTCGGTTTAATTCAACAGGAGATGAACCTGTTTCTTTCAAATCACAAAAAAAAGTAAAATAGAATAAAATGCGAATCACAAATCTTTTATTAATAATATTTTTTTTATTAATTGTAAACATATCTGCAAATAATGTGTCCTTGTTTGATGTAATTCAAAAAGTGAATGATGTTACAAATAAAGTAAATTTAGATTCTGTTGAATTATATAAGATAGACTCATTATTAAACTTTTCTAGTTTTGAAAAGGTATATGAACTTCTTGAATTAGATTCTTCATTATTTTTATGCGTAAACACATATTTTGCAAAAACAAGGGATAGCGTAGAAGTAGTTTTTTTTCATGAAGACGATTTCATATTTGGATTTATTAAATATAATCAAAATAACACGCCATATTGGGGTAAAGGATTTTATTTATTTGACAAAAAACAAAAGGATATTTCTTTTTTGGGAACTAAATTCCATTATAATCCTTCAAAATCTATTAATCTTAATAGTATTTGTTGCTTTTTTCGATTGGATATTGATATGATCCCTCGAAGTAGAATCATTATAAAAAATGGAAATCTCCGAATCCTTAGTTCGATTAATTATGATGAAGAATTAAATTATATCAATGAAAAGATTTATTATATAGATAAAAGTGAAAAACAAATATATATAAATGAAGCTAAAATTCATAATATTTATAGATTGCTTATATGTGGTGTAGGTTCAATATATCTGGCAAATGTCAAATACGATTTAGGAACTAATATTTACGCATATTACAAAAATCCATGTTATCATTACAAATAAGGTAAGTGTATATATTTCGGATTTGCAATTCAGGTGGCCACTCCCGCTAGCGAGGATTTGCAATCCGGCGGTGAACAAAAGCAACTAAATTAGCCAAAACTGCATGCACCCCATCTAGCGCGGATTTGCAATCCGTGTGTACAACAACATGAATAACTTTTTCACATCGCCGCAATATTTTTAAGTTTCACAGATTTGATGAATCCGTCGAGTACGTGCAGGATATGGCTTTTGTCTTCTTTTTCCATTTTCCCGATTTCGTCTAAGCGTTTAAGCATGGCAGGGTCTTTTAGCAGATCTTTGTCGGCGGTTTCGCTGCTCACACCAATATTATTAGTGCGTTTTGAAAAAGCTCCTTGGACGATTACTCCCCACTACCACATATTGTATAGTGAATTATCCTGGTTTAATACATTGAACATTTTTTGTCTCATTAAATGATATTAGCCAAATATCAAATTCTAATTTTTAATTTTCATTTATATTTACATCATTTTAAACAAATAGAATTTAGAATGAAAAAAAGTATGTTTGTTACGGCTATTTTGCTGATTATTTGTAATTTATCAATATCACAGATTCAAAACCCTGAAAAACCAAGACTCATTGATAAACTGGTTTTTGGAGGAAATTTTGGTTTAAGATTGGGTGCAATTACTCATATTGATATTTCGCCAAGTGTAGGCTACAAAATTAACGAAAGAACTATTTTGGGGATTGGTGCTATTTATCAATACTATAAAGATGATAGGATTTATTATATTTCAGGTCAAACTTATCCAATGGACTACGAAACAAATATTTATGGAGGAAGAATATTTTCGCAATATTTGCTGATAGAAGAAATGGGACAGTTTCTCCCTATTGATTTTGGAAGTATTATTTTACATGCTGAATACGAGTTCATAAACATAGATATTGAAGATTCGAACAGTACTCTAATTGAGTTTGAAAGACGTTGGGTGAGCAGTCTGCTAATAGGAGCTGGCTTGAAACAAAGAATTGGAAAACGAAGTTCTGTTAATCTTCTATTATTGTGGAACCTAAACGAACATGCTTACTCGCCATACTCAAATCCAGTGGTTCGTCTTGGCTTTAGCTTTTAATTATTAGAAAAATGGAAATATTAAATACATACTCAATAATAATATCAGCCTCACTGATAATAATTATTTCATACCTCTTCAATATTATATCTGCCAGAACCAACATTCCAAGCGTAATTCTTTTGATAGTTCTTGGCATTGTTCTGAAAATTTTAATGAATGCTCTCGAATTCGACGAAATTGATTTTTTCCCGGTTCTCAAGATTCTCGGAACTATTGGGTTGATAATGATTGTTTTAGAAGCCTCGCTCGATCTTGAACTAAAAAAAGGAAAAATGGCCAGTAATTTGGCGTTCGTTTAGTATTTCTTTATTGTCGCTTTCGTTTTGCACATACATTATTGCAATGGTTATTCAAGCATTTTTTAACATCGATATATTCATAGCTTTGGTTTACGCAATTCCTCTTTCGATAATGAGCAGTGCAATTGTGATTCCAAGTGTTGGAATTTTGCCCGAGCAGAAAAAAGAATTTATGATTTATAACAGCACATTTTCCGATATTTTAGGAATAATGATGTTTTATTTTCTGCTTGGAAGCCTTGAAGCCGAAAGTGTTAAACAAATAGGAATTTCAATCGGTATCAATATTTTTATTACAATATTTGTATCGGTAATTTTAAGCTATCTATTGATTTTGCTTTTCCAAAAACTACGGTCTGAGGTCAAATTGTTTCTACTGATTTCTGTTTTAATAGTAATATATTCGATTGGGAAACTTCTTCATTTTTCATCATTAATTATGATCTTGATTTTTGGATTGATATTAAACAATCGTCATTTTTTCTTTTCAGGAAAACTTAAAAAATACTTAGACGAAAAAACGGTGAAAGAAATATTTATGAATTTTCGAATTATCACCATAGAATCTTCTTTTGTAGTAAGAACTTTTTTCTTCGTAATTTTCGGGATAACGATTTCAATCGGGACATTGCTGAATTTTAAAGTCCTTTTAATCAGCTTGATAATTTTGGTGGTGCTTTTCGGAATTCGTTTTATATTATTACGCTTATTTGTAGGAAGAGATATTTTTCCGCAAGTTTTCATTTCACCACGCGGATTAATTTCTATTCTATTATTTTTTGCCATTCCCGAAGAAATAAAATTTGAAGAATTCGAATCCGGGGTATTATTATTTGTAATAATTGCCTCAAGTATTATTATGGCTGTTTCACTCATTAAAAATAAAACCGAAATTAATAACAAAACCGAAATTGAAAATAAAAAATAATTTTGATGTAATAGTAATTGGCGGTGGAGCTGCCGGAATGATGGCTGCCGGAGAAGCTGCAAAACTTGGGAGCTCGACTTTGTTAATTGAAAAAACGAAACGCTGCGGCAACAAACTCGCCATAACCGGAAAAGGCAGATGTAATATCACAAACACAGCCAGCCGGGCAGATTTTCTAAAACATGTCAACTATAAAGGAAATTTTTTGAAGCCGGCATTTGCAAATATTTTCTCCGACTATTTGATTGACTTTTTTGAAACGGAAGGCTTAGAAACCATAATAGAACGAGGTGGGAGAGTTTTTCCAAAGAGCGAAAAAGCAATTGATGTTGTCCGGACTTTAGAAAAATACTGTTTGAAAAATGATGTTACTATTAAGAAATCTGATGGTGTGAAAAGCTTAATTGTTGAGAATAATACTATTAAGGGTGTTTTTGCAAAATCGGGTGATACTATCTTAGCAAAAAAGGTGATTCTTGCCACCGGTGGAGCTTCATACCCACTAACGGGTTCCACTGGCGATGGATATAAAATTGCTGCAAAAATCGGACATTCAATTGTTCCAATTCGCCCTATACTTGTACCTCTCGTTACAAAAGAAAACTACAAAAACCTTTCTGGTTTAAATCTTCGTAATGTCAAAATTAGTGTTTGGATAGATGGCAAAAAATTCATGGAAAAGTTTGGAGAAATGGAATTTACTGAATTTGGAATTTCCGGAGCTATTGTTTTAACACTCAGCCGTTATTGTATTGATTTTATCAAAGACAAAAAAAATGTTGTTTTCTCTATTGATTTAAAACCTGCATTAGATGAAAAAAAATTAGACCAAAGATTATTAAGAGATTTTAATGATTTTGGAAACGAAAGATTTGGTGTTTTATTAAGAAAATTAATGCCATCAAAATTGGTTCAGGTTTGCGTTCAGGAAACTGAAATATTTGCCGAAAAACCTGCAAATCAAATATCTGCAAAAGAGCGAAAACAATTGCGATTCTGGTTGAAAAATTTTGAATTGAATATTGAAGGACATCGCAATTTTTCCGAAGCAATTGTTACAGCAGGCGGCATTTCCTTGAAGGAAGTAAATCCCAAAACAATGGAGTCAAAAATAATTAAGAATCTGTTTTTTGCAGGCGAAGTTTTAGATTTAGATGCCGATACTGGAGGATATAATCTTCAAATTGCTTTTTCTACTGCTTGCTTGGCTGCCCGAAATGCTGCTAAAATATAGATTATTTTTCTTTTCATATCTTTTTCACACGAAAATAAAACTTCTGGAGACTTTGAATATAACATTTCAAAACACTGCGGTGAATTATTAATTGCCAAAATAAAAATTAGAACCATAAATTTGCAGATTTAAAATAGAGATATGAAAATTGGAATAAAAATATTTGTTTTCTTATTATTTGTGGGAATGATGTCTTGCTCGTCAACAAAAGAAAATGTCGATTTAATTGTTTATAATGCAAAAGTTTACACCCTCGACACGAACTTTTCGAAAGCACAAAGTTTTGCAATAAAATCGGGAAAAATTGTAGAAACAGGTCTTTCTGAAGAAATTCTGGAAAAATATGAATCTAAGGAAAAAATTGATGCAAAAGGGAAATTCATTTATCCGGGATTTATTGACGGACATTGTCACTTTTTCCATTACGGAATGGGTATTTTGAAAAATGCCAATCTCGTTGGTACAAAATCGTTTAATGAGGTTTTAGAAAAACTTGTAGAACATTCAAAAACTAATAAGCAAGAATGGATAACAGGACGCGGCTGGGACCAGAACGATTGGGAAATTGCAAACTTCCCTGACAAATCTGATCTTGACAGTTTGTTTCCGAACAATCCGGTAGCATTGTTTAGAATTGACGGACATGCTCTTTTGGCAAATTCAATTGCCTTAAAACGTGCAGGAATAACAAAAGATAGCAAAATTGATGGTGGCGAAATTCTTAAAGTAAATGGCGAAATGACCGGCATTTTGATTGACAATGCTGCCGATTCTCTTAGAGAAATTATTCCTCCACTTTCCAGGAAATTACAAATTGAAGCTTTAAAAACTGCACAAAACAATTGTTTTGCTGTTGGCTTAAGTTCTGTTGTAGATGCCGGACTCGACAAAGAATATATTCTATTGATAGATTCTTTGCAAAAAGAAAAAATGCTGAAAATGCGAGTGAATGCTATGCTTTCGCCGAACATAGAGAATTTCGAATCTTTCATGCACTACGGAATTTATCAAACGGATTTTTTATCCGTAAGCTCAGTGAAAATGTATGCCGATGGTGCTCTTGGTTCGCGAGGAGCAAAATTGATAGAACCTTATTGCGACGATATTCATAACAATGGACTGCTTGTAAGTTCAGAAGAGGAATTTCGTGCAGTTTGCCAAGATGCAAAAAAACATGGCTATCAGGTAAATACTCATGCAATTGGAGATTCGGCAATTAGAATGATTCTAAATATTTATGCTGAATTTCTTGAAGGGAAAAACGATCTGCGATGGAGGATAGAACATGCACAAGTTGTAAACGAAAACGATTTTTCTTCCTTTGGAAAATACTCGATAATTCCTTCAGTTCAGGCTACACACGCCACATCGGACATGTACTGGGCTGAAGAACGACTTTGCAAAGATAGACTAGAAAATGCCTACGCTTACAAAAAATTGCTCGAACAAAACAACTGGCTTGTGAACGGAACTGATTTTCCTATAGAAAAAATAAATCCTTTATACACATTTTATGCAGCGGTTGCCCGAAAAGATTTTGATAATTATCCTGAAAATGGTTTTCAAAGCGAAAATGGTCTATCACGAAAAGAAGCTCTAAAATCGATGACAATTTGGGCAGCAAAAGGCAGTTTTGAAGAAAACGAAAAAGGAAGCCTTGAAGCCGGAAAATATGCTGATTTTGTTATTCTCGATAAAGACATAATGGAAATTTATGAATTGGAAATCCCAAAAGTAAAAGTCCTGAGAACTTTTGTTGGTGGGGAAATGGTTTTTGAAAACTAAGGGATTTTTAATAAAAAGGATTGTAAATAGAGAAAAAATAATTAAACATTTGGTTATATTTATTTTGTTTAATTTGTCCAAAAATTAGAAATATGAATTTATGAGCTTAAAAATGAAAATGCTAAAAACTAAAGCCTTCTTAACATTATGTGTGTTGTGCTTGGGCACAAGCCTATTGGCTCAAGATCCCCAGTTTGAATGGGCCGTAGCAATGAGCGGTGCTGATAATGTTTATAGCGAATCAGTTGCTGTAAACTCTGATGGATTTGTATATATTACCGGATATTTTCAAGGAACTGTAGATTTCGATCCAGGGTCTGGCAGCCAATTGTTGACCTCAAATGGAAGCTATGATATCTACCTTGTAAAACTTGATTCTTTGGGTAATTTTGTCTATGTAAATCAAATTGGAGGAATTAGTTCAGATCATGCACGGGAAGTAAAAATTGGCTCAAATGGAGAAGTGCTCATCACAGGCTATTATTATGGAACAGTTGATTTTGATCCTGGTTCAGGTATTTATAATCTATACCTTGGAGGAGGATTTGTTGCTAAATATGATTCTTTGGGAAACATCATTTGGGCTAAAAGTATAGGAGGACAAGGAATTTCTCTTACTTCCGACAATTCGGGCAATATATATATAATTGGTTCTTTTTATCAACTTGCAGATTTCAATCCAGATTCCTTGATAAGTTATTATCTGTTTTCAAACGGTTATTCTGACATATTTATTTTAAAACTCAACTCTGTAGGAGATTTTGTTTGGGCAATAAGCCAGGGCGGCTATGCTGATGATCAAGGCTCGTCTATTGCTCTTGATAAAGCAGGAAACGTTTTATCTACGGGGAACTTTTACGGGTCAGGAGATTTTGATCCCGGACCTAATACACATACACTTGTTTCAAATGGCGATTTTGATATTTTTATTTCTAAATTAGATTCTTTAGGCAATTTTGTTTGGGCAAAAAACGTAGGAAGTGGTTCGTATTACGAGTGGGGTAACTCAATTGCACTAGATGATATGGGAAATCCTCATGTTTTAGGTCAGTACTATGGTTTGGCAGATTTCGATCCTGATTCAATCGGGGTTCTCAATATTTATTCTGCTGGAGAAGACGACATATTTCTGCTAAAGTTAGATTACAATGGGAATTTGGTTTGGACGAAAAGTTTTGGTGGGACTTCTGTTGATGGAGGTGAATCTATTGCTATTGATGAGCAAGGAAATATGTATATTAGTGGATATTTCAATGGAATTGCGGATTTTGATCCAGGCCCGGGAGTTTATAATCTCACATCAGCAGGACATTCTGAAGTTTTTATGTGTAAACTTGACTTTATGGGAAATTTAATTTGGGCAAAAAGCATAGAAGGTAATTCAACAGACAAAAATATGTGCCTGGCTATAGATATGTCAGAAAATATTTTTATAACCGGACATTATAAGTCCACTGCGGATTTTAATCCGGGAGTTGGGATATTTAATCAAAGCTCAGCTGGAGATTATGATGCTTATATATTAAAACTATCGCAATGTAACCAAACTACAAGTACAATATCCGAAACAAGTTGTGGCTACTACATTTCCCCTAGCGGGAATTTTATTTGGAATACTTCAGGGATATATAATGATGCAATTTTCAATGCTGCAGGTTGCGACTCAGTTATCACCATCGACCTTACAATTATTGAATTAGATACTTCTGTTACTCAAAACTTAAATACATTAACTGCCAATGCTATTGGTGCTACTTACCAATGGATTGAATGCTCAAATGGATACACCCAAATCTCCGGTGCAACAAATCAAAGCTTTACTCCAACCATCAATGGTAGTTATGCAGTTGTCGTTACCGAAAATGGCTGCACAGATACCAGTGAATGCTATACAATAAGTCTTATTGTGATGAAGGAAAATAATTACTCCTCAAGAATAAAAATCTATCCTTTACCTGCCAAGGACAAACTCTACATCGATTTTGGAAAAACCACTGTTGATGGTGAATTAGAGATTATCAATTCAATTGGGCAAATACTTCTTATAGAAAAATTTATACAACAAAAAGAAATAGAATTAGATATTCGACATTTTCCGGTTGGAGAATATGTAACCAAAATTTCCTTTGCTGATAAAACGGTTGTGGCAAAACAGTTTATCAAACAATAAAACATAGTATTGAATTTCAAATTGAGCTATGAAATAGTAATTTAAATCTATGAAAACAAGTTTCAAGTGCAGTTTTATTTGTACTATGCTTTAATATTTTGAATACGTTTTACTGATAAAATTTAATAATTTGTTAAGTTTAATTATTAATTACTATCTTAGCTAAAATTATAAGATTGTCATTTTTGATACAAAACAACGAATATATGAAAACAGCAATTCTATCATTATTGAGTATTTTATTTATAAGTTCAAACATTTTTGCACAGAAAGTCCAATTTGAATGGGCTACAAGTTTTGGAGGTAAGTATGAAGATCAGGGAAAATCTATAGTTGTTGATGATCTCGGAAACATATATACTACGGGCTATATTCAAGATACTGTTGATTTAAACCCAGATGCTCAAATATTCGATTTTCATTACCCATATGGCTACAGAGATGTGTATATCTCTAAATTCGATTCAAGCGGCAAATTAATTTCAGCGATTAGTATGGGTGCATGCGACTGGGATCAAGGAAATTCTCTAACTATTGATGATTTTGGAAATATTTATTCTATTGGAAATTTTAATGATACTATTGATTTTGATCCTGGTCCTGGTGTTTACGATCTTAGTTCAAATGGCTCTTCAGATTTTTTTATAACCAAATATGATTCTTCATTGAATTTTGTTTGGGCAAAAAGCATAGGAGGCAATTATATATTTGGCGATGCAGGCTATTCAATAGCTATTGATACTTTTGGCAATGTTTATACTACAGGCTGCTTCAACGGAACAGTCGATTTTGATCCTGGAGCAGGAATTTATGAATTAACGGCAAGAGGATTAACAGATATTTTTATAAGCAAATTAGACAATTTTGGCAATTTTGTTTGGGCAAGAAATATTGGTTATAATGAGTGGAATCAAGGCAATTCACTGGTATGCGATTATGCTGGAAATGTTTATGTAACCGGATTTTTTAGTGGTACAATTGATTTTAATACAGACACCGTAGAAACTTTTTATCTAAGCTCAAATGGAGGTTATGATATATTTGTTTTAAAATTGGATAAAGCTGGAAAATTCAAATGGGCACATAGTATGGGAGGTGTCCTATGGGACGAAAGCCATTCAGTAGATATAGATGCAAGGGGGAATATTTATCTAACAGGAAGGTTTTCAAGCATAGTTGATTTTGATCCGGATTCAACGGAAGTATATACCCTAAGTTCTTCAGGCTCTTTTGATATTTTCATATTAAAATTAGATTCTTTGGGCAATTTTGTTTGGGCAAAAAATATTGGTGGAAATAGCGAAGATACGGGTTATTCCCTGAAACTTGATACTTTAGGAAATATTTATTCTACAGGATTTTATTCCGGTGCAGTCGATTTCGATCCGGGATTTCAGGAATTTGAACTAAGCATAGGTGGTTGTTATTTTCTCAAATTAGATTCAAACGGTACTTTTATTTGGGCAGCTGGTATTGGAGGAAATGCCGACGATCATGGCAATTCAATAAATATTGATTCTGATGGAAATGTTTACTCCACAGGATTTGTTTGGGGCGGGGTAGATTTAGATCCTACTGCCGGAGAATTTTATACTTCAACAGTAAATGGAAGCAAAGATGTTTTTATTTTGAAATTGAGCCAAAGATTCCCAGATATAAATGAAATATCGGAAACCAATTTTTTACCAGAAATTTCAATTTATCCAAATCCGGCTAAAGATTTTACTCAAATAGATTTTGGCAATAACTATTTTTCAGGCTCGGTCGAAATACTCGGAATTTCCGGTCAGGTTTTTATAAATAGGAATTTTACAAATAGCCAAAAAATTGATATAAATATTCAAAATCTTGCATATGGAATTTATTTTGCAAGAATAGTAACAACTGACAATCAAATGTTTGTACAGAAGTTTGTGAAGATTTAAACTAATTGCTAAATAGTTGGATTTCAAAACTTATTTATTTTGCTTTAGTTTAGCATGTTGTAATTTATTTCTTAGCAATGCTTTAGGAACTGTCTGAGTGAATTATGAATTAAACCTTCAGTATTTCGAATTAGTGATTTTTCGATAAATAAATACGAAAAACTAATATTATCAAATTTATTTTAAAATAAACTCATAATATTGCATGCTTTAAATGAAATTAAATATTGCATAAATTTATGCTTGAATATGATATTATAGAAATTGCCGAAATCATAAATGGTAAATTAGAAGGAGATGGGGAATCTACAATATCTTCCTTGCTGATTGATAGTAGAACAATTGTTTCAGCAGAATCGTCGCTGTTTTTTGCCGTTGTTGGCCTGTATCACAATGGACATCAATTCATTGGCGATTTGTATGAAAAAGGTGTCAGGAATTTTGTAGTTAGTTCCTTGCCAAAACGCAAAGATGAGTTTGAGAACTCAAATTTTATTGTCGTGCAAAATACCAGAATTGCTCTACAAACTCTAACAAGTTTTCACCGAAAAAGATTTGATATTCCGGTAGTTGGAATTACTGGCAGCAACGGAAAAACTATCATTAAAGAGTGGCTGTATCAGCTTTTGCACGACGATAAAAATATTATAAGAAATCCTAAAAGTTACAATTCTCAGATTGGAGTACCACTCTCGGTTTGGCAACTAAATTCTGATTATAATTTTGCAATTTTCGAAGCCGGAATTTCTCAAATAGATGAAATGGGAAAGCTGCAAAAAATAATTGATCCAACTTTGGGGATTTTTACAAACATTGGCGATGCTCACCAACAAAATTTTCTTGACTATAAACATAAAATCAACGAAAAGTTAAAGCTATTTCATAATGTAGAAAAATTGATTTATTGCAAAGATTATCCTTTGCTCGAAATGCAAATCCAATCGAACTATACTATTGATGAAACAAAACTACTTTGTTGGTCTTCTCACTATCCGGCAGATTTGTTTATTTCGAGTATCAGAAAGAATTTATCTGAAACTTTAATTACAGGGCAATTTAAAGGCGAACAAATAAAAATTACAATTCCGTTTATCGATCAGGCATCTATTGAAAATGCTATCCATTGTTGGCTTTTGATGCTACATCTTGGATATAAGAATGATTTGATAAAGGAGAGGATGATGGGGCTTTCCTCAGTAGCAATGCGTCTTGAGCTGAAACAAGGAATCAACAATTGCACAATAATAAATGATAGTTATAATTCAGATATTGGTTCTTTGAAAATAGCTCTCGATTTTCTAAATCAGCAACAGCAGCACGAAAAAAAGACACTGATAATTTCAGATATTCTTCAAAGCGGAAGAAACGAAATTTCCTTGTATAAAGATGTATCCGAACTTGTTAGAAAAAAGCAAATTAATCAACTTATTGGAATAGGAGAGGCTATTTCCGGCTATGCTTCATTATTTCTTATTAAAAGTCATTTTTATAAATCAACATCCGATTTCCTTGACAATATTTCAATTGAGAATTTTCAGAACGAGGCAATTCTATTAAAAGGTTCGCGTGTGTTCGAGTTTGAACGAATTTCGAATGCTTTGCAGCAAAAACTTCATCGCACAGTTCTTGAAATAAACCTTAGTTCGATAGTTCATAATCTGAATTTATTTAGGTCGAAAATAAAAAAAGATACTAAAATAATGGTAATGGTAAAGGCTTTCTCTTACGGAAGTGGAACCATAGAGATTGCAAATTTATTGCAATTTCACCGAGCAGATTATCTTGCAGTTACTTTTGCCGACGAAGGTTTAGTTTTGCGAAAAGCCGGAATTTCTTTACCAATTCTCGTTTTGAATCCCGAGCCCGAAAGTTTCGAAGCAATGATTGAACACAATCTTGAACCGGAAATTTATAGTTTCGATATTTTAAAACGATTTTCTGAAGCTGCTAAAAACTTTAGTGTGAAATCTTTCCCGATTCATATTAAAATTGATACCGGAATGAAACGCCTTGGTTTTGATATTTTGGAAATCGATTTACTTATCGAAACCTTAAAACAATCTAAACATCTGACAATTAAATCAGTATTTTCACATCTTGCGGCTGCCGATGAAAAAACCTACGATGATTTCACCCTTTCGCAGATAAGTTCTTTCGCAAAGTCAAGTAGTAAAATTGTTGAAACATTCGATTATAAAATTTTGCGACACATTCTTAACACAGCCGGTATTGTGAGATTTCCGGAAGCAAATTTCGATATGATTAGATTAGGAATTGGGTTGTACGGAATAAGCAATATTTATCAGGACAAGCTCGAAAATGTGAGTACTTTAAAAAGTCATATCTCTCAAATAAAAGAAGTAAATGCCGGCGAATCTGTGGGTTATGGCAGGCAAGGAAAAGCCAACAAAAAACTTCGTATAGCGATCGTGCCAATTGGCTATGCCGATGGTTTGAGCCGAGCTTTAAGCAAAGGCGTTGGTAAAGTTTTAATAAACAATGAGTTTGCTAAAATTGTTGGAAACATTTGTATGGATATGTGTATGGTCGATATTTCTGATATTGAAACTCAGGAAGGCGATGAAGTAATAATTTTTGGTGAAAAATTTCCAATTGTCGAGTATGCAAAAGCACTAAATACAATTCCATACGAAATCCTCACAAATGTCTCTGAACGAGTGAAAAGAGTCTATTATCATGAATAATTGTCTGATTTGAGGATGTTGAGTTTTGAGCTTATTCATGAGTTGTTAATTCATAATTTATAAATCATTAGCTTTGCAATTTGAATAAAATTGAATTTTAGTTGTGATAAAATTATCAGTTGTAATATTGACTTTCAATGAAGAAAAAAACATTGAAAGATGTTTAAGTTCTATAGCTGAACTTGCTGACGAAATAGTTGTAATAGATTCATATTCAACTGATAAAACTGAAACTATTTGCAAGAAATTTAATGTTCGTTTTGTAACTCATAATTTTGAAGGCTATATAGAACAAAAAAACTGGGCAATAACACAAGCACACTATCAACATATTTTATCGCTCGATGCAGACGAGGCACTTTCCGAAGATTTAAAAAAATCTATTTTGAAAGTGAAAAGCGATTGGAAATTCGATGGATATTATTTCAACAGATTGAACAATTACTGCGGAAAATGGATTAAACACGGAGCATGGTATCCCGACAGAAAATTGCGATTATGGGACAGCCGCAAAGGATTTTGGACAGGAACAAATCCGCATGATAAATTTGAGTTACAGCCAAATACAAGCCAGGCATTTTTAAAAGGCAATTTGCTTCACTATTCAATTTCTACTATTGAAGAGCATATTACTCAAATAAATAAGTTTTCTACAATAAAAGCAAAAGCAGCATTTCAAAAGGGTGAAAAGTCTAATATTTGCAAAATATTTTGTAAACCGATAATTAAATTCTGCACCGATTATTTTATTAAACTTGGAATTTTGGACGGATATTACGGTTTTTTAATTAGCGTTCTGTCCGCAACTTCTATATTCCTAAAATATACTAAACTTAAAGGACTTAAATAATTTCCAATTTCCAATTTCTAATATCTAATTTCCAATTTCTAATGAACATCTGTTTTTTCAATTCAACAAAATCATGGGGAGGAGGCGAAAAGTGGCATTTCGATATGTCGAACAGGATTTTGAAATCAGAGTTCAAACCCTTGATCATAACGAATAAACAGAGCGAACTTTTTAAGCGTGCTAAACTTTCCGGCATAAAAAGTATAGAAATTAAGATAACAAATCTAAGTTTTTTGAATATTTTCAAACTAATAAAAGTTATAAATATTTTCAAGAAAAATGAATTACTCTATATAATTATTAACCATCCGGCAGATTTGAAAATTGCCGGTCTTGCTGCAAAAATTGCCGGGATAAAAAACATTATCTACCGTAGAGGTAGTGCAATCCCAATCAAAAACTCTTTTCTGAACAGGTTTTATTTTAGAAAAATTGTTACTCACATAATTGCAAATTCTGAGGAGACAAAACGAACTATAAACGCAAATAATACAAATCTTTTTCCTCAGAAAAAAATTGAAATTATATATAATGGTTTAGACCTACAGAAGTTTGATAATCTGGAAAGTACGCCAATTTATCGAAAAAATGGAAATGAAATTGTTCTTGGGAATTCCGGAAGAATGGTTCCGCAAAAATCGCAAAAAGACCTTATTGAGCTTGCTAAAAAGCTGAAAGAAAAGAATATAAAATTCAAATTGTTGATTGTAGGTAAAGGAAAATTGCTTGAAGAATTAATGGCTTTTGCTAAAAAATTGGATGTTGAAAACGAAGTAATTTTCCTTGGTTTCATTGAAAATATAAAGTCTTTTTACGAATCGATTGACATTTTTCTGCTAAGCTCTATTTGGGAGGGTTTTGGTTACGTTATTGCAGAAGCTATGGCTGCAAAAAAAGCTGTTGTAGCTTATGATATCAGCAGTAATCCAGAGCTAATTATTAATAATAAAACCGGATTTTTAGTAGAAAAAAATAAGAT
>Ga0209361_1001159_pt1 | contig 19124 bp, 18 predicted proteins | sample SaaInlV_200m_DNA_3_FD_184657 | JGI IMG/M metagenome (GOLD analysis project Ga0209361, IMG submission 184657) | Marine microbial communities from expanding oxygen minimum zones in the Saanich Inlet - SI037_S4LV_200m_DNA (SPAdes) (version 2) | ecosystem: Environmental > Aquatic > Marine >... | reverse complement strand
GCACATCCGCTTCTCGCAGTTTTGTGATAATTTGTTCAGTTGAATAACGTCTCTTTCTTGGCATTTTCTGCCTCCTTTGGCCTGATCTGTAACATTGTACTTGGATCAGGTTTGGGGGGGCAGGTCAGGGCCGGGTTCTCCAGCAGCACAAGCAGCCAAAACAATCACGGCGATACTTAGGATACTAAATAAAATAAACTTCTTTTTCATAGACATTTTCTGTGAACTCCTTGATTTCGTTGTGCATTAACGTTTTTTACAGTGTTGAAATTCTCTCAGGAACACCTCCTTAATCCTGTAATGAAAAATAATATTAATATGGATAAATTTCAGCTTTTTTCGCTCTCAATTGTTTAAAACAAATGAGGCAAAACTTATAATAATATAAGTATAACTTATGGTCAATAATTAGTATTAGTGATAATTGTCCCGCGCTTTATAGGACAATTATCACCTGATTTGAAATCAATATTTTTAGTTTTATTGGAGTTATTTGCCGGCTTTTTATTTAGAAATAAATAAAAAGCCGGAGTCTGAAAAGACTCCGGCTTTGATAGTACTTTTGAACCTTATAGTTGAATAGTGTTTTGTTACTTTACTCTGATCAACTTTGGAACGGTCTTATCTCAAGACGTCCAAGGCTGCTTCAAGCATCTCGATTGTGTAGGCTGGGTTATGTACGCCCATGCTCTTGTCTTCGAGAACGATATAGATCCAGTTCCAAGCAGCTTGAGCTTCAGCTTCTGGGTAAGTGCCAGGATTTGGATGACCATCGTGGGTCAAACCTTTTGCTTCAAGTAATTCACCAACTTCATCAGTCAATTCTTGAACTTCGGCTTGTAATTCTTCGACCATAGCTTCTGCATCTTCGTGGCATTCTGCACAGGTGGCATAGTTCACACCCATATCGTGGTCTTTTGCTTCACCAAGATGGCAAGCTACACAGGTGTCCTCAACCATAGCGTGTCGGCCGGGATTATCTTCAATGCCCGCACCAACTTGACCTAAGAGCATTGTGCTCTGCGGACCGTGGTGGGGACCCCAGTGGGTGCTTGTGATTTCGAACATACCTTCCACGCCTGGTTCCATTGCTCGGCGAGGTTGGTGACAGCTTGCGCATAAGTTACCTTTACCGCCATCGAAGGTTTCTCCGTTAGCAACAAGGAGTACAGGTTCGACTGTTGATAATGCCCAGTCCGCACCAGTATATGAAGTGTGGATCTGATGGCAGGTTCGGCAGTTTTGTTGAGAGGCTACCAAGGGTGCAGCGGCTTCTTCCATACTTCCAATTTCTGTTGCGTCAGTAAAGCCTTCACTAGAGTGACAGCCTGTACAACCAGATCGGGCACCAGCATAAGCTGCGGCAGTTCCGGTTGCATGCAACGATTTTGCCCATTGTTGCGATGCAACATATAAGGCGGTTCCTTCATTATGGCATTCTGTACATGTTAGATCTGCTGCAGAGGGTGCCATGCCAGCATGACCTTCGGGTCCAGCAGGACCAGCAGGTCCTTCAGGTCCAGCAGGTCCTGCTGGTCCTGTTTCACCTGCACATGCTGTTAAAGCAAATGCTGCGATGACCAAAATGCCAATGATTACGAGTGTTTTCTTTGAAAACATCTATAATGCTCCTTCCCCTTCCCCTTTCCCAGGGATTTTAATAAGTTTCTATTCTTATAACTATAAAAATTCAAAGCGAGGGATATTCTTTTTTTGTACCTCCTCAGTACTGTAAAAGTATTCTTCTCCTTGGATTTATTAATAAAAGCGACAATGAAATTATTGTCTATTCTAAAAAAAATTACAATCCATGATGAATACTGCTTTTTATCTATTAAAGTATACAGAAAGCATGCAAAAAGGGTTAGTGATTATTGTCACTTGCTTTGCGGGACAAATAACCCCTGCTGAACTAGCACTAAAGTTTACATAGGTTTAAATATTGAGTAAAACTTATGTAAACTATATGAATCTATAAAAATTCTATAATTGGGTGGGCAATCTGTCCCTAACGGTATAGGGACAACTGTCCCTCCAATGATTCATAATAAATCTATAAAATAGCACAAAATATTTTGAAGAATAATTTTTTATTTGAAAACATTGCCAAAAAAAACTAACAATTAAAAGAAAAATGTTCATTCAAAAATTGAATTGGTGATATCGCTTGACCATCAATTTATTTACGAATAGAAAGAGTTTTGCATATGATATTCTATAATTCCCAATAAGGATTTGTAGGTGTAATGGATGAAATGATTTATTTTTTTATACATTAATAAATCATTTAAGAGAAGAATTGTACAATTTAAGTTGCAGGTGTCCTTTTAAATATAGGACACCTGCCCTATACCCGACTAGATGATAATTAGTATAATTGAGTGATTAATTTAAAGAAATTAGTTTGATTGGCAAAAGTGTGAAATTGGAGCATCACAAGAAAACCAACCTAATCAAAAAAGATTGCTGGTAAAATACCGGGCGGAAAAATTCTTGCCCGGTTAAGTTGCATCCATTAGGATTAAATAATGAAAATTAAACATATAATTATCCAAAATAAGAATGAAAGAGCATTTATGCTAATAGGGGTTCTAATATTTCTTATATTCAGTACATTTATGAATCCAAAGGCTGCCCTTGCTAATGAAGAGCTGCCATCCATACAAGGACCCATCCCAATGACAAATGATGATTGTCTTGCTTGTCATCAATTGCCAGATATGGTTCGACCATTACCTGATGGTGGTCAGCTATATCTAACTGTGGATCCTATAGAATTTAAAACATCCATTCATGGCAGGAATGGATATTCTTGTGTGCAATGCCATACAAATATCACGGGATATCCTCACCCAGAATTGCTCATCGAAACAGCTAGAGAATTTTCCTATCAAGTGATCAGCCAGGCATGTATGCAATGTCATAGTGGAGCGGCCGAGGAATACGCCAAGGGACATCATGCCCAAGAATACCTTTTGGGAAATACAAATTCAGCCACCTGTGTAGATTGCCACAGTGCACATGCCGTACAAGAATTCGGCACTTCTCATATAAGCATTGCGCAAACCTGTGAAAAATGCCATTCAGAAATTTATGAAATTTATAAAGAAAGTGTGCATGGTGAGGCTTTATTAGAAAATTTCAATCCAGATGTCCCAACTTGTGTGAGCTGTCACGAAAATCATAATAATACGGGCCCTAATGACCCTGGGTATACCTTGTTTTCCCCACAAATTTGTGCGGAATGTCATAACGATGAAAAACTAATGGGAAAATATGGTATCAACGCTGATGTGTTTGACACCTACATATCCGACTTCCATGGCTCAACGGTGGTTATCTTTGAGGAAATTGCCCCTGATCAGGTAACGAATAAACCAGTTTGTAGTGATTGCCATGGTGTTCATGATATCCTCCGTCATGATGATACTGATAGTTCAGTTATGAAAGATAATATCGGGGTTACCTGTCAACGTTGTCATCCTGGTGCTGATCTAGAATTTTCAGATTCTTGGTTAAGTCATTACAAACCTGATTTAGAAAATAATACATCAGTCTATTTAGTCACCATTTTTTATTGGATAATTATCCCAGGTACGATTGGCGGTATGTTGTTCTTTATCTTCACACAAGTTTACCGAAAATTCATAATCAAAAAACAACTTGATGATAAAAACAAAGGAGAGGGAAAATGAGCGAACAACCAGAACGCATTTTACGTTTTGATATTTTCCGCCGAATTGAACATTGGACTAATGCTGGGTCCTTCATCACTTTGGGTTTGACGGGTCTAATCCAAAAATATTCCGAAGCCAATCTATCTCAATTCATATTAAATGTTTTGGGTGGGATTGAAACAGTACGAATTATTCATCGAATTTCTGCAATTCTACTGGTTTTGGTTTCGATCTACCATATTGGTGCTTTTGTCTACGGTTTCTTTGTCCAACGAAAACCCTTGAGTATGATCCCCACTAAAGAGGATCTAACGAATGCTTGGCATAGTTTGAAATATAACTTCGGTTACGAGAAGCACGAACCTAAGCAAGGGTTTTATACTTTCGAAGAAAAATTTGAATATTGGGCATTGATATGGGGAACTGTAATCATGGGGATCACCGGTTTCATTTTATGGAATCCAATTCTATCCACCAAATTATTGCCCAGTAGCTTTATACCTGTGGCAAAAGCTGCCCATTCTGGTGAAGCCTTGCTGGCTGTTTTGGCAGTATTAATCTGGCACATGTATCATGTTTTCATCAAGCATTTTAACAAAAGTATGTATGATGGCTATGTCAGTCGGGAAATGATGGAGCACGAGCACGCCTTGGTATTGGAAGATGAAAATCCGTGGAAACCAGCTCCTGCTACTGATGAAGATTTTCAATCCCGCCGCAAAATATTTCTAGGCACATTTCCCTTATTCGCAGCAATACTTGTGGTCGGTTTAGCATTCTTTGTTACTGCGGAAGAGACTGCCGTCGTTACACCAGCCCAAATACCAGATATGGTCGAAGTTAATTCCTATTCCCCAATCGACCCTACGACCATCCCAACTTCAATAAGCGTTGAACCAGCCGAGATTGGAACCAGTTGGGAAGATGGATTTGGCGATCTATTTCAAGAAAATTGTTCCCTTTGCCATGCTCAACAGGGTGGACAATCAAATTTAAATTTGACGAATTATTTAAGCGCCCTAGAAGGGGGGGATTCTGGACCAGCAATTAGACCCTATGCTGGGGGAATTAGTTTGGTTGTGATTTGGCCGGCTCGTGGAGACCATCCTGGAAAATTTACCCCAGGAGAACTTGCTGCCATTCGCCAATGGATCGATAATGGCGCAATAGAAAATTAATCCTAATTGAGGTCGTGGTAACACGGCCTCAATTTTTATAAGTTTGATTACCTTTTCGTTCGAAGCCCAAAAAACTCAGATTTCCTCCTAATAATTATTTAGTGCAAATGTCACTCCTATAAAGGACAAATGACCCTTTAAGGATAGAAGGGCTCCGTTTATCATAGAGTAAGCTTGTCCGATTTATCATTTATGTGAAATATTTAACAATACCCATAAGGATCATTAATGGGTACAACAGGGAATTGCTGAGGATACAATTTTGAAAAAAACCTTTACAAAAATAATTAATTGGCTCAAAAATTTTTTCCTCCCACCGGAAGGGACAAAATTATGGTTAAGAATTCTACCCTATGCAATTTTAGGAATTCTTACCGGGGTATTAATTTCTGGCACAAATGTGGTTTGGACTTATACGAACTCTTCAGTTTTTTGTGGCACCTCTTGCCATACGATGCCCCCAGAATATAGCGCTTATTTAGAATCTCCTCATGCTCGTGTAAATTGTGTGGAATGCCATATAGGTCGAGATGTGCTCACGACCCAGTTTACAAGAAAAGCGGGGGATCTAAGGCATGTGATTTTAAACCTTACTGGTGCTTATGAATATCCTATTCGATCCCATCAAATGCGCCCTGCAAGGGATGCTTGCGAAACTTGCCATTTCCCAGAGAAATTCTCGGACGATAGCTTAAGAGAAATCAAAAGTTATGGTTTTGATGAGAACAACACCAGTAAAAATATCTTCTTGATCATGAAAACTGGAGGGGGAACGGAGAGGGAAGGCCTAGGATTTGGTATTCATTGGCATATTGAGAATGAAGTTTATTACTATTCAGATGATCCTTTAGAACAAGAAATCCCATATGTGCGGGTCGTAGATGATAATGGTGAAATTACTGAGTATATCGATATCAGTTCTGATTTCAGCACTGAAGAGGTGGAAGGAAAATATCTAAATCAAATTGATTGCATCACCTGTCATAATCGTATTACCCATGAAGTCCCTAAACCAGAAGATGCTGTAAGTCAGGCTATTGATAAAGGATTGATCGCTCCTGATTTGCCCTTCATAGTTGAACAATCCGTCATTCTTTTACGAGAAGAATATCCTGATCGAGAAACAGCAATTGTTGAAATGCAAAATTTGCATGATTATTATTTAGAAAACTATACGAGTCTTTACGCAAATCGAGAAGCGGATATCCGGCAAGCTGTAAGTGTTTTACAAGATATTTATTTACAAAATGTTTTTCCCGATCAATTAGCAGGTTGGGATACTCACCCAAATAACCTTGGCCATGTGGACGACCCTGGATGTTTCCGATGTCATGATGGAAAGCATATTAATTATTCTGGGGAAGTAATCCGATTAGAATGTAATTTATGCCATTCTATACCAGTAGTTTCTGGGGAAGGCGAGTTTACAACAAATATAGAATTGATCAGTGGACCGGAACCCCCATCCCATACACATACGAGTTGGATTGCACTCCACGGTCAGGCATATAACAGCACCTGTAAGTCCTGCCATGAGGTCTCAGAGGAGATTGCCAACGCAAAAGTCTTAACTGAAAAGCCAGCAGCGGATGATACGTTTTGTGGAAATGAAGCCTGCCATGGATCAGTTTGGACGTACGCGGGGTTTGGTGCTAATGAATTGCAGCCGCTCCTAGAAGATGAATTGTTTCATTTATTAAACATTAGCCCCTATTTGATTTTTGAAAATCCAACTTTTGAAAATACATTCAGTGAGCTATTCAATGGTAGGTGTACAGCTTGTCATAATAGTTCAGATTTATTTGCGGGTCTAGATTTGAGTAGTTATGAAACCACCTTGTTAGGTGGTAAGAATGGTCCAGGGATTATCGCAGGAGATCCAGGATCAAGTCTCGTATTTATAAAGCAAAATGATCCAGATGGACATTTTAGCCAATTGTTGAATGATGAAATTGATGCTTTGGAGGCCTGGATAGAAGCAGGTGCACCTGAGTAAAGCGATCTATTCTAAAAAACCGGGCAATTTTGCCCGGTTTTTGATTTAAGCAAAACTTTATTTTTTAGCAGGTCCGTCGCTCATATAGCCCATCTCCCCCAGAGCCTCCATTACCTTTTCCCATGCACCAGCCTTAACAATAATAGATGTCGGACCCAAGGGCTCTAATAAAAACCGGGCGGCACGGGATTTTTTTAATTTTTCTAAAATGGCTGGCTGTTTAACTTTTAGGATCAGGGCTTCTTCAATTTTTGCCTGGGTTCCAAACTGTTCCCATCTTTCCAATGCATGTACAAGATTGGGGGGGATCTTTGAGCTGGCATTTTTTTGCAATAAAGATAGAAGTTGTTTTGCCAGCAATCCCTGGCTATGTGCTCTTTCTAATGATTTTGCTGTAATTCGATATCGATAATTTTCTTTTACGATTCCTTCCCATTCACAGAATCTAGAAATCTGATAACGGAGCGTTCTGGCAAACATCCTTGGTACATGGATTAATAGTTTTGAATCCGCATTAACTTTTTCTTCAATAGGTATAAATGATTTTGAGGGGCTTCCTTTCAATAAATACTTCGCCATGCCAGAAAACCGAAATGCAATGGGCTTCCCATTATCTTCATTACTTGCAAGGTCGATCAGCCCTAACCAATGCATTGGGCCTGTAAGGAAATATCGGATCAACTCCCCCTCAACCTTGTCCCAATTATCCATACCACGAAGATAGGATCCGGTTTGGCGATCCTTAATAAACCAAGAATCATATTCCCCAGCCTTCCTTTGGAAGTCAATATCTTGATTTTTAATTGCGAGGGTAAATGCTGAAATACTCCACCAAATATTTTGATCAAGATTTCCCAAATATTTAAAAATATTCTTTCTAGTTTGAAGGGGGTCGTTTAAAGGTTCTGCTTCTACTTCAAATTGAGGACATTCCCGAAGGTCGTTGATCTCTGAGCTTTGCATCCATACTTGATATAACCTTAATATCGTTTCTTCTCGACTAAGTTGCAAAAATTCTTGGGTAGCTTCGGCGATGGGTTGATCCTGTCCATCGATCAAACCTGCCCCTCTCATTAAGTTTAATAAGCTATCCAACTGGATAGCCCAATGTGCGCTTATCTCGATTAAATCTTCCTTAGGATATCCAATTCTCAAAGCCGCCAATATTGTGCAAGCGTTGTCTACGATAGAATCTGTAGCTGGAAGTGGATACCCACGTTCATTTTTAGTGGCTGGTCTGCCAAATAATATTCTTTTATTTTTAACGGTGTTTTTAGGAAATAAAGCTGCCAAGTCCTCAGGGATAAATGCAAATTCCTTTGGCCCATTGGGTGTATCTAAAAAAGCCCGAGCAATGAAAGCTCGATACCAAAGAGTTTCACTAATTGAACTTGGATTCTGATGGGGTTTTTCCCGATCCCTTTTTCCAGGACCCATTTCTCTCAACTCGCCATAACGATGGATGAATTGCAGCCAGGGCATACGATCATCATTTTTATGAATTTCTTCAATGGCTACTTTTGCTTCTGGAGTAAGACTTTCGAGGATCTCTTCAATTAGTTCGGCATTCAACAGCAATTTAGATAGATTTCTTCTGCCGTCTCTTTTATCTGGAGCGTTTAGGTCTACCCCCCATAAATCAGCAATGATATGCAATTGGCCGAGGTCTTGCTCGCTTAAGCTTTGGATCAGGTTTGGCATAGCCTTATTTTATCTGAGTTAAATAAAAAAGGTAACCAGATTGTTGAGAAGATTATATTCTCGCTGGTTACCAATTAATAATTGAATTCGAATAATTTATTCTGAGGGCACCACCACTTCTATGGCATCGGGAAGGACTTCAACTTTTAGCATGTGAACATCATGTGAGAGTCCCGCAAATACTTCCCCATCCGTATGTAAGATCAAAGGTTGCTTAGATTCAATCACCATTTTCTTGAACTTTCCTGGGTGGACGATCTTTTCAAATTTTTCCTGGGTACCGTTCATAAATTCCGGAATCATACGGAACATCATTAATCGAGAGACTTTTCCTAAGAATGAATAGTTTAAATCACCATCATCTAGTTCAGCTCCAGGAGCAGTGATGAAGCCGCCACCTTCCCGTGGACCATTGCATAAACAAATCATCATCGACTGATTTTGCCAAACCTTGTCATCATCGATGGTGATTTTTACATCCAAAACATCATAGCGCATCAAGATGGTTTGGATCACAGCGACCAGATACATCATGAAGCCTCGTAATATAGGTAAGTTATGAGAAAAAATTGTTACATTTCCCCCAAAACCAATATTAATCGTGTTATCCCAATATTCTTGGCGTCCGGTTTCATCCTCGATCAAGGCCAAGTCAAATTTCTTGGTTTTTCCTGTGAGGATGGCCATTAATGCTTCTTCTGGCTTTTTGGGTAAGCCGAGGTTGGCCGCATAATCGTTTCCTGAACCCAAAGGCACTATGCTGAATTTTGGTCGTTTCTTTTCGGGGACTTCCATCAAACCATTGATTACTTCATGCGCAGTCCCATCTCCTCCAACCGCAATTACAAGATCATAGCCCTCAAGGGCGGCTTGGTGAGCTAATTCTTTTGCATGGGTTGGGAAGACAGTTCCAGCCCAACTAACTTCACCATAGCTTTCAGCAATATAGCGCAAATCGGCGGCTTTTTTCCAGGCGTTACCCATATCAGCATTGGGGTTAAGAATCAATTTGATGCGGTCTTTTTTCATCGTTTGGTCTCCTCTGTGAATGTGAAAAATTATAATTCAAATAATTAGGTTTAATCTTTACTATTTTTTCCCATATGAACAATTTCGGCAGTTATATTACCTGACTCTATATGTATTAAACCTACGCTTGGCAGAAGGTTACTGATGAATTCGTTGGGGAAGGTGGGAGATCCTGGGTTAAATAAAAGTTGGCCATTTTTCTCCTTTCGATTCAATGGGGCATGGCTGTGTCCAAAAATAATAACATCTGCTATAGGAAAAAGTCTGAGCATCCGTTCTTCAATTATTTTAAATGACCCAGGGCCACGAAAAATAAATCTTGCTTTTTCGATCAAATACTCAGATAGCGTACCATGCCCATGGCTCATGCCAATATTTACATTATCAATTTTAATAATTCTACTGGAAGGAAGGTTTCCACCAAAAAAAAGATCTCGGTTTCCTTTTACAGCCTGGGTAGGCGCAATCTCTGATAATTGATCCAATACCTTCGGTATGCTGATATCCCCAGCATGTAAAATACCGGAAACTTTAGCATTTTCAAATATATCTAAAGCAGCCTGGGGAAGATTTCGCGAACGATCTGGGATATGGGTGTCAGCGATTACACCAATAGTTTGCATGGCGCGAATGATAACATAAAATTTTTATGCAAATTAATAATTTTGTCTATTCAATTGCCATAAAATTGGATGGTTTTCGAATGAAAAGAGCTTCTAAGAGCGGGCGCGCATGCATATGATTACTATCGCAGTAAAGGTCCGCATAGGCCGTATTTAATTCTTCATAATCTCGGTGTCCAAATAGGATTTTTAAAAAACTCAAATCAGGAAAATTAACATGGGCATCTTCAAAATCGGGTTTGTCCCAGGCCTCAGCCTTAATCTTTCCCTTATCGAAATGAAGAATGACGCCACTCTTAAAAAAGTTGAGTTTTAGTTCTCCCGAATGACCCACGACGTAAGATTTTGCCAAACGCTCTTCTAATACGGGGGAGATATGGTTTAGAAACCCGACAATATCAGGTAAACGCAAATACCAGGCATAAGGGGTATTAATTTGAGGGGCTTTATTTTGCAAAATAAAATAGACAGGATGGTCTTCACCTAATTGCAAATTAAAACTTTTCATTTCTTTTTTGAGTTTTTTAGTTGATTCCTTCTTCGCGTAATCTTTCCCTGTTTTTTCTAAGTAACGCAATACGCTTGGTGTTACGTCTAACCAAGAAAGTCCATCGATAATTTCATATTCAAAAATATTTAAACTCATCCCACTCAATTTGAAATTATGGAGAATATAACCCACAAATTTCCCGTCGGAGTCTTCGATCACTCTGGTATTAAATCGAACTGCACTGTTTTTATTGCGACCAAATATTTCATAACTCCACATTTCAACATCTCGTTTGCACGAAAGGGTATGGCGTTTGGCAGTGTATTCCGAAAGATCTTTTATCAATGGGATTTCTTTTTTCGTGGGTTGACGAACCACATAGGGTTCATCTTGATCTTTTTTCAATATTGGAATATCTGGTAAAAATCCGCGTCTTCCACCCCCCAAATTTACTGTCATCTCATAACCAAATTGGCGGTAATACCAGGGAATACCAGTAATGGCTTGGATTTTATCTCCCCGATCCTCGCTCCATTGATGAGCAAGATCCATTTGTTTCCGCACCAATCCTCGACGGCGATAATCTGCCTCTGTGGCTACAGCCTCAATGCGACCAACCCCGAACTCAATGCCCTCAAAGGACCATTTTTGATGGATTAAATTTAAACTTGAAACAATTTTGCCTGTCCTTGTATCCTCAACAATTGTGAAATCTTTTGGCTTAAATGTCGGATGATTACCAGATGCAAGGTCTTTGATCCAAGCGGCGATTGATTCAGAGAATTCCCCGCCTGAGTTTACATGCATTCTTCCATTGAAATCCCTTAAGGTTTCCACATCTAATATGTTGGATCTTCGCAATATTAGCCCATCTCCTAAATCTTCAATTATTTCTTTTTTATTTTCTTTCATTACTAATATTTATCCTAATTCGAATATTGCCATTTAATCTTTTGATATATATTCTTCCGCCACCATTCTAAGGTGTTCATTGGAGTCCGCTTTCCAAGTAGAAAGCTGAAGGTCAACAACTTCGGTATCTCCATGACGGATAAAGGCTTTTATTGCATTTCGAATTAATTTATGTGATTGATATTTTTTCGTCAGGTTTTTTAGAATTACGAATGTTTTTTCTGGATACTCAATTGCCCAAGAACTTGATAAACTTTTTGTGATGATCCAAAGATAATCTTCTTTTCTGTTTTCCAATTTATTCATAAGATCTAATACCCCATTTCCCTGTCCTGCTTGAGCAATAGACGTAAGAGCTTCAGAAAACACCCTTCTTAATTCATTGTCATTTGAAAAGGGAATTTGAGCTAGATATGCAAATGCCATATTTGGATATTCATCGGCCACGGTGGGTAATAAACTGATTGCTACCGAAATGGAGTTAGGAGAATTTAGTTGGATAAATTGGTCAATCAGATTTTTGTATTTTGTTTGATCATTGGTTCCAAATTTCGCTGCGGAAATCGATAAACTTGATCGGACATCCCGGCGAGGATCTTGTATAAAACCTTCCAAATCTCTTAATAACTCTCCATCTGTTGAGAAATACCGGAAGGTCAACGCTACAGCTGAGATGGACCGAAACGCTGCATAAGAATTCTTTGAGATTGCTTTTAATTGATCAACGGTTAAGTTCGAGGTTGCCAACGTTTCACCAATGGGGAGGATCACCTGGAGAATAAAAGATTCCTCCATTTTAGGATTGCCAGAGACCTCAGGTAAGTCAAGCAAGGCATCCAAAGATAGCCAGAGTGTTTCTTCAAGACCCACATGAACTGCAGCCTTAATGTCTGTAATTATTTCTCTAATTTCAGATTTCATAATTTAATTAAGCAAAATATAATGTATAATATACAAACTAAACATTATATTTTGCTTGTTTCGAGTAGTTTTCCAAGGTCTGCCAAGGCTTGCTCTCTGTTTTTGAATAAAATGCCTTGCATGCCAATATTTTCTGCCCCCTCAATATTTTCAACAAAATCATCAATGAATATGGTCTCGTGTGGGGCGAAACCGATCTTTTCTAGTGCCAATTGGTAAATTTCTAGGTTTGGTTTCATTAATCCAACCTCTGCAGAGCAGATGAGATAATGAAATGCATCATCAATCTTCCAAATATCTGTGATTTTGTTCCTCAAAACTTTAGCGTAATTGCTAATGATCGCCGAACAATAGTTTTGTTTTAGATTAAGTATTTGTTTTACTAACTCTCGATCTAATACATCCCCCGCAAAAAACTCTGAAAAAACGTTTTCAATTGTAGATTCTGGTAGATCAAGTTTTTTCGCCACATTTCTTTGGTGATCTGCCATATCGATCTCACCCAATTGCACTCGATATTTATCGTCATTTCCAAAAATAATTTTTTCCAGTTCAAAAACAGGCAGCCCTATTCTTTTTGCCAAAGTCATTCGCGGTTGCATATCTTCTGTCCTTTCCAGAACCCCGCCAACATCCCAAACAATCGCATGTATGCCCACGTTTCCTCCTAAAGGAATTGCGTTAATCTTAAAGATAAGAAAGAAATATCCAATCCATCACAAATCAGAACAGAATTAAGTATACCTAAACCCGAGCTATTTCGCGCCCTGGCCTAAGTTCAATCTCATAAGAATCAACTTGTTTAAATTTTTTCATCCCAGCTCTTTCATAAAGTTTGACTGCCCCGGTGATACTATTTCCATCAACACCCAAGGTGACGCGCTGTTGACCTCGCTTCCAATACTCAGTAAAACTATGTTGTAAAAGAGCTAGCCCTAAACCTTTTTTTCGCCATTTTGGTCGCACCCCTAACACACTGACATGACCATCCTCCCTGCTTTCATGGCTCCATTTCCTGCAGAGGCTAAATCCAGCGATTTCATTACTATCTTTTGCTAGGAACCAAAGATCAGGATCAAATCCTTCTTCATTTATCCGCATATGTTCAAATTGTTTAAACCCTTCATCAAATTCTTCAGCCACAAAGCCATAATGGTCTTTGAAACTCTCTTCAAATGCACGGTATAAATCCTTCGCTTCTTTAGGGTATTGAAATGAAAAGATTTTAATCCCATCCGGCCAAACCGGATTAGGGAGCTGGGAGTTCATTTCAATTTCCATCTCAAAATAATGGCGTTTAATTTCTAGTCCTAAATTTTCAAGCATTTCCTTTCCAGCATTCCAAGTCGAGACATTCCAAGTTCGAACCGCGACTCGCACATCTTTGGGTACTTTGTCCAATACTGATTTTGCTCTCTCCATTCCCCATCTAAAAAGGGCTGTGCCGAATCCTCGATTCATATGATCAGGATGAACTCTACCCCAAACAATAGGGCGAACGGGAATGGACGACAAGGCAAACATGTCTTGGTATGCAACAATCTTCCCATCCTGGTCACAAATTATGATTGTGTTTTCTGCGATATCAAAACCTGGGCTTTTCAGATCGTTCTCCAACTCGTGGGGCGTAAAATCTTTGACACCCTCAACTTTTTCTGAAATCAGATTGAAAAGAGTTGTCAATTCTAAAACATCGGTAAGTTTTGCAGGACGGAAAGAAAATCCCTCAGGAAGATTTAAACCTTCTAAAAATAATTCTTTTTCTAAATTCATCATATTTCCTTAATCACTTACTTCCACTGTTGAAAGATCCTTTCCAGCCCGAAGTTCTTTTGTAAAACTATCATATCTTCTAATAACCTTCATCCCAACACTTTTATATAAACTTAATGCGCCAGTAAGGCTATCAGCGTCGACCCCCAGCCCAACTTTTTTGAATCCTCGCTGCCAATATGCAAGAAAACAATGTTGTAATAATGCTTTTCCAATTCCTCGTCTTCTCCACTTACGCCTGACACCTAAACTTGAGACCCATCCCATTTCTTTATCTTCATGCGACCATTTGCGACAGAGACAAATTCCAGCGATCTCCTTTCCATCCATCGCCAGGAACCAAATATCAGGGTCAAATGTTTCTTTGGCCCCGATGAAATGATGTTTAAATCGTTCAAATCCCTTTACTGGATCCTCGGGAACAAAGCCAAAATGATCTTGAAATGCTTCCGCATCTGCTAAATAAATAGCTTTGAATTGTTCTTCATTTGGATATTGAAATGTGTCTACAATGATACCCTCAGGCCATTTCGCTAGTTCTGGTTGAGCATTCATCTCGATCTTCATGTCAAAATCATAGCGAGTGACGGTCATGCCCAAATTCTCTAATAGCTCCTTTGCGGGGGGAAATCCATCGATCGTTGAGGATCGCATGATGACCCTAGCATCTGAGGGAACGAGGTCAAAAACTTTTTTTGCTCGGTTTTCGCCCCATCCCGTAAGGGCAGTTCCCAACCCTTTGCCACGATAATTTGGATGAACCCTCACCCAGACAAAAGGGTGAACAGGGGTTTCAGCAACTGCCCAAACTTCACAGGCTGCAATGATGTTCCGATCAGAGTTTAATACTTTTCGCGAGTCCGTTTCAAGATTGAAACCAGGCATTTCCCAATTATTAATTGTTCCTTCGACAAAAAACTCGTTAATACCTGCCATTTCATATGAATTTAGATTAAATAAATCTGTAATTTCCTTTGCATCTTCCAAAGTAATTGGACGACTTGTAAAGTCTTTGGGTAAATTTAATTTTTGCATTATTTTTCTCATCTAATTCAAGGGCAAGACCAACTTGATTTTGGTCTCGCCCCATTAATATTCTTATTTCTCTTCATCGGAACTATCCATGAGTTCCTGCATCAAGATTGCGAATTCATTTTGGGCTTTTTTTACCAAATTAGCTCGAGCTTGCCGAATTAAAATCTCTCGATTGTGCACCTTGTCAATTACTAACCCTTTGGTATTCGCCGTTTTTTCATTAGCACTATTTTTAGGATACTCATCTTCCATGATGTTTGTTTTTAACAATTGTTTGTCTCTCATGGTCGGACCTCCACACTATAAATCTTGCCTGATGGGAAGGACCTGTCGCATTGCTATTTCTTTCAAACAAGTTTCCGGCTTGCATGGAATAGCGTTCGCCATTTCCTATTACCCATATCCATTTTGGGATCAGTATTACTCCCTTTCAATATAATGCCAAAAAAATTAAATATCATTTTTTTGACCCTTTCTTGCAAAGACGTTTCTGGCAAATCCGATGAAAAAATTTTGACCTTTTGCAACTTCCATCCTCTGCTTGTGAATGTATTCGGTGATGTGATAGATGTTGATATTTTGATCAAAGCCTGTAGAATTTACCAGCGCTTCGGTTAAATAAATTACCTCAGCCATAGCTCAGTCTTCGAAAGTTTGTTTTTTAAATCAGTTTCCTTCATCTTTTCTCTCCTTTTGCCTCTTCGGTACTACCAGGCGAAAAAAAAACGACCGCCGGGAAGATTTCCCGTGGCCGTCGAAAGAGACAATAAAAAAAGGGATATAAAAAGGCCACGGGCTTTGTCATCTGCGCCGTGGCCTAAAATTTTAGGTTATCCGACCTTAGATAAGGCCACCAGACGCAATACGACAAGGTGCTGCATCGCCACCAACATTTGTGGAGCGAAGTCCTACGATAAACAGTGTGATTTTGTTCATATTTCTACTGTACTTAAAAACTGTCGCGTACGTCTCCTTTAAAGAATTTTGCTGCGTATATTTTTGCAACGCCTGAAATCTTACACCTTTCCATTTTATCTGTCAAGGATTTTATAGAATTAAATCCTTAAAATTAACTCAATAACCTGATTTGGTTGATTTATCCGTTTGAATGCTCTCATTTATCTGTTGTAATGATAATCTTGAACTTGATACAATAATTAGATGGACCCCAATTTATTTTCATCCGCTTCCTTAGATTCAATCCCAAAGGGCGAACAGATTAAACAGATTTTGGCCTCATCGATTGCAGCGGTAGATCCATACCACGCCGTAACTAAACACCTCAATAAGTATTTTGAAAAAAATGACCTGGGGAAATTTAATAGGATTTTCGTTGTGGGAGCTGGGAAAGCGGGGTTTCCGATGAGCAGAGCAGTGAATGATTTTTTTGATGGGCAGATATGCAAGGGGCAAGTGACAGTTAAAGAAGGCCATAATGGAGGGGTTTCATCCATTGATAATATCCGCATCGTGGAGGCATCCCATCCCCTACCAGACCAGCGCGGCATAAAATCAACCCGGGAAATTATCAATATCTTGCAAGAGACTACCAAAACCGATTTGGTGATCTGTTTAGTGTCAGGAGGTGGGTCTGCCCTTTTAGTTTCTCCAAAACCAGGTGGTTCTCTAGAAGATATTCAGAAATTGACAGACCAGCTCCTTGCATGTGGGGCCTCAATTCAAGAAATAAATACGCTTCGAAAACAACTTGATGATGTGAAAGGTGGGGGATTAGCTGGCTTTGCTTCACCCGCGGAGGTAATTACTCTAATATTATCTGATGTGGTTGGTGATCCGTTGGACATGATCGCTTCTGGCCCCACAGTGCCAAATATGCAATCCCCTAAAGAAGCTATTGCAGTATTAGAAAAATACAATTTAAAACCATTGCTGCCCAAAAGGGTTTTGGCATCAATAAATACCGAATCTACCCCAAATGCAGATTTATCCAGGACAATGATAAGCAATATTTTAGTTGGAAATAATGAGATGGCTTTGAAAGCCGCCATAAAGCAAGCCATAAATTTTGGATTCAACACAAGAATATTAACCAATAACCTACAGGGTGAAGCTAGCCTTATAGGTCGCGAGCTGGCAGAAAAATTAATTAAATCAAAATCTGCTCACCCATTTATGTGGGTAGCCGGTGGGGAAACAACTGTCACTCTGACCGGAAAAGGGTTAGGGGGTAGAAACCAAGAATTAGCCCTCGCTGCGGTAGAAATTTTGGATGGATCCAAAGATCTTGCATTAATTTCTCTTGCCACAGATGGGGGGGATGGTCCCACCAATGCGGCTGGAGCTATTGCAACTAGTGAAACTTATTCAAAAGCTAAGGATTTGAAGATGGATCCAAAATCTTTCTTATCTGATAATGATTCTTATAATTTTTTTGCTCCCCTAAATGACTTAATAATCCCTGGGCCAACTCAGACAAATGTGAATGATTTAGTGTTTTTATTTGGATTCTAAAGTTTCCTAAGTAAAGATAAAAAAAACAGGTGGACTAATGTCCACCTGTTTTAAGTATTTCAAAGAGTTTACCAAATAAAGTTAATTGTTTTTTCCTTGCAAAAACCGCCAAGATCATCAAGACCACAGACTTTTATTGTCGCTTCTCCTGGGATTCCGGGTAGAGGAAGACTGCCCAAACCAACATGGATGAATCTTATGTCGTCCGCTACCAAAGAGCTAAATCCTGGCGCCCAACATTCAGGGAAGAGTTTTGACGAGGATTTAAAGGGGGCGTTTTGTATTGAATGGTGTTGCAAGATTCCTAAAGGTCCTTCAACAAAAATCTCTATGGACTCAATTGTGAGAAAACCAGTATTTTCTATTTGGAACATAGCACGATTATTGGGAAAGCAGTTGTAGTTGCCTCCATAGTTAGCATTAAAATCTGGTCCGATGATGACAAACGGAGTGAGCAACAACAGGGGGAATTCAGATGTGGCTGTGGGTTCAATCACATCAATTTCAACATAAAATGGATCCCCATTGCTCAGTTCAAATACCACATTGCTGTTGTTTCGTATTTTCCAGTACCCCGTATAGTTTCCTCCAGCACCCGGGGCAGTAAGATCCACTGAGACATCCACAGTATCATTCGGTTCGACTTCGCCACTATTAATGAGAGGTTGACTTACTGGACCACCCATTTGTTCCCCATCAAAAAAGACAAGATCATAAGCAGCAGTCCATGGGCAGCTGCCCACATTCTTCAATCGCCAAGTTTTTGTAAAATTCTCTCCAGGAATAAAATCTGACCCATCCGGCACAGTTACATCTGAAACGAAAGCCGCAACATCACAGTCTATTTCAGAAGTTGGGGTTGCAGTCGCCGCCGGGATGGGTGTTCCAGTGGGGATTGATGTAAACGTAGCAGTCATCAATGGGGAATCAGCAGTGGCCTGAGTCTCAGCCTGAGCCACTTGAGCTCGGGTAGTGAGTTCTACCTCTACGGTTTCCGCAGCAGCAGTTTCAAGATTTCCCTCATTTGAGGAAACTCCGCAAGCTAAACTTACAATTAAGAGTAGGGTTAATGCTAGAAGTAATTTTTTCTTATTATTTTTTCTCATCCGGATCCCTTTAAAAAGTTGATAGTTTTTCTCTATATCCATACTTACTATACCCAATTTGTTTTGAAACAGCAATAGGGGAGATGACCTGCCCCCCCAAACCTGATCCAAGTACAATGTTACAGATCAGGCCAAAGGAGGCAGAAAATGCCAAGAAAGAGACGTTATTCAACTGAACAAATTATCACAAAACTGCGAGAAGCGGATGTGC
>Ga0209361_1001152_pt1 | contig 19243 bp, 23 predicted proteins | sample SaaInlV_200m_DNA_3_FD_184657 | JGI IMG/M metagenome (GOLD analysis project Ga0209361, IMG submission 184657) | Marine microbial communities from expanding oxygen minimum zones in the Saanich Inlet - SI037_S4LV_200m_DNA (SPAdes) (version 2) | ecosystem: Environmental > Aquatic > Marine >... | reverse complement strand
GCTTTTGCTTTAGTTGTTGCTTTTGCTTTAGTTGTTGCTTTTGCTTTAGTTGTTGCTTTTGCTTTAGTTGTTGCTTTTGCTTTAGTTGTTGCTTTTGCTGTTCTACCAAAAAATGCTTTTCTTGCAAAACAGAGGTAGGTAGTATGTCCAATACCTTGGAATGAATGTCGAGTTTTTCCTTCTCTAGCTGCAATTGTTCTTATAATATGCTCAGTTGATTCAATATCAGTAAATTCATTTTCAATTAATGCAATAGTTAATTTTTCTAATTGATTCATAGTTGGGCAGATTGCAAATATGCAGCCACTCCCTTTTAGCATCTGCCTTACTTTGGGAAGAACAACCCAAGGATCACCAAGATCAATTAATGCAACATCCATTTCAGTAACTGGAATTTCTTTAGAGGTTTTTAGATCTAAATTAGTTTGAGTGACATATTTAGAAAGACCAGCTCTGCGAATATTTTTTTCGGCAATCTTCATAAATTTCTCATCAACGTCAAATGTGTAAACATGTCCTCTAGGTTTTACAATACTTGCAGCAAATGAAGTCATAGAGCCACTGCCAGTTCCAATTTCAAGAATTTTTTGACCATCTTGAATTCCCGCACGTGCAGCAATATAGCCAAGATCTTTTGGATAAACAATTTGAGTGCCGTGTTGTATTTTCATTATGTAATCATACATTGTGGGTTCAAGCAAGTACACGTACTTGTCTTTGTTTGTCATTAATCTAGAACCATATTCTTTTCCAATTGCATCAGCGTGTTTAAGCACACCAATATGGGTATGAAGTTCTTCTTTTTTTGAAATATTCATTAACCATTTTTTAGAATCATTATAGAAGAATAATACAGGAGATTTGTCTTTTATTATTGACACATTGTTTTTCTAAAAATTTAAGATAAGAATCTTTGTCCACAAGTGAAAAACAATCTATTCAGTAAACCAATTAATCATCTGTTCGCTTATGGATTGAATTGTAGGCATTATGGCATCATTAACAGTTTGAGCAACTTCAGGGAATGCAACAGAAAATAAAATTCCGACAATTATTCCCATAATCAGAGATATTTTACCCATAATCTTTGGGTACTTTATTCATCACAAGTAATAATGTTTGGTCAAGTTTACAAAAGTTAAAAATAAAAAGAATGAGAAAAGAATCAGAGTATGAACATGCTAGATTATCTAATTAAACAGAATGATCAGATGTCACAATCAATGCCAGAATGTGAAAATATCAATAGAGATGGAGAAGATGAGAATAATTAAACTAAATTATAATAATCAGTTTTAGGTTTAAAAATTACAGATTCTTTAATCATAATAAACAAAAATTGTTCACATTCAGTTCTAGCGCCAAACATTAAAGGATATTTTTCCATAGAACTTAACAAATGTTCTTTTTGTATAGATACATCATCATCACTCATCTCTTTAAAAATATCAATTAATTTTTCTTTTTTATTGTTAAGAGGATGAGGTCGCCCATAGGCATCTTTGGTTAAAAGACTATGATCAACTTTAGGAACATCAAGACCAAGAAATTGAAATGTTTCTTTATCGATTTTTTGTTTAATGATTTCTTTACGAGTGTTATTAGAAAATTGAATGAAATCTTTTTTATGATTTACAGGTAAATTAGATAACTCAATCAAATCAAGTAATTTTTTTCTGTCAATCAACACAACATCTTTAATTTTTGCCAATTGTTTTGCAGAAGGTATAAATTTGTTATTAGTAATCACAATAGACATTTGTGCATTGTATTTTTTGGATGAACCTAAAACCCTCTGAACAGATATAAAATTTAGTTCAGATTCAGAACGTTTAGCTTGAACTGCTATTCTATAGTCCCCCCGTTGTAACATCATATCACACCCATAATCTTTGGACCTGTTAGTTACAGTTGTAGAATAACCTAATTTTTCAAAAATATCCATTAAAAATATTTCAAATTCACGTCCAGTGGTTCGATCAAGTATGGCTAAATCATACATAGTGTTTACCATAATTTAGATTTCAATATTGACTATTAATTTCATTTTGACTTATTAATACCAAATAAAGGAACAAAACAAGTTGACAGAAATCCAATTAGCTGGTTCAGGAGGATGGGTTAATGCAGATTTAACAGATGAACAGATAACTAAATCAAAACTTGTTCCAAACATTGATAAATATTTTTTGGCATCACTTGAAAAATTAGACACAACAAAAATAAAAAAGCATTTTTGTAAACAATGTGATTCTGAATTTGAAGGTCCAACTAAAATACAAATTGAAGAAAGTCCAAACGAAGTAGTGGCAGATGGTTTAACTTTGATTGAAAGAGGACAATACACCTGTCACCAATGTAATTCAATTATTGGTGAATATCGTGTTTTTCAAAAAAGTGAATAATCAAAAATAAAAGAAAATTATTTTTTCTCAGTTCAAAACGTATTCAATAAATAGTGTAATTTTTTTAGCTACAGCATGGCAAATATGAAATGCGTATCATGTGGAATTAGTTTCTTTTCTCCAATGGGATCAGAGAAATGTTCTAGATGTACAGGAAAAGAATCACAAGGTAGTGAAGGTCACGATTCCTGTGGCTGTGGACACAGTCATTAATTCTTTTTTTTCTTAATCAAAACACATCTAATGAAAAATCATGACAAAAACATCACAAGAAATGAAAAAATTAGTTGAAGAGTTTATCCAGATAACCAATGTAAAATATGAAGATCAAACAGAAAAAATTAAAGAAAAAAGTAATTTGGTAGATTGGCAATTTCATGTAGGGACAAATGTTATTGTTAGTAAAAATTCAAACAGAGAAGATAGAGTGCATGTCAATGTTAACATGAGATTCCCTCCAGAAGATTCAAAATTATTAGTTAGTAAAAATCCATCATTCTCAAAAGCAGTAATGGAGATTAGTGAAATTTGTACAATATGCAACGTAGGTCATCAGTGGATCAAAGATGGAGAAAACATAGGAGGTTTGGCAATATTTTCACACATAGATGAACAGAATTTAGATAGAATTACATTTCACAATGTTTGGGATGGTGTAGCAAGAGTTTCATCACATGTTCAAAAAATTTTACGTTCAAATTTTAGTAATTTTTCTTCAAAAAATAATGGATCAGAAGAAACAATTGGCAAGTCTATGTATGGATAAAAAATAGATGTTTCAATACCATACCAAAATGTACATACACTAGTGAAAAACAAGGATAAATGAAATGATTTCTTTTGAACATAGAGTAATTAGTGAATATAAAATAAAAATAGCTAAAGTAGATACACTAGCCAAGTCCATCATGACACACAAGGAACCAAAAAGTGTGGAATCTAAAGGTGCTTCAGAATTTTTAGATATATTGGTAAAAGAAATCGATGAATTTTACAAAAATAATAGTGAAGTTTTATCAACTAATGGAAAAAGACCTCATGCCCGTTCACGTTTACCAGAAACTAAACAATGGTTAGACAATATTGAAAGGTTTTATGAATTAAATCCACGACGAAGACCAAGAAAATAATCAATTAATAGTTGTTTTATACTATAATTATTCAAATTCATATTATAGGTATTTCAGAGTGAAGCAAATAACTTTAGAAGAAACAATAAAAAAAATACAAAAACTGATAGAATTAAACTCAGGGGATACAGGTAGACTACAGCACATCATAGATTTTTTGAATAAAGGAAAACCACTCTATAAAACAGATAAAATCTATTTAGAAAAAAAATTAAACTCAACAATAAAAATTTCACCTAAAAAAATTATTCATGAAGAAAATACATCCATCATACAGATTAAAGAATTAATGAAAAAGGGAAAAGGGGATACAGGTAGACTACAGCACATCATAAACACACTACAAAACAAAAAACCCATGTATCTATCAGATGGAGTGTATTTAGAGACTAATTTTGGAATTAAAGTCATACAAAAATTAGAAAAAATAAGACAGGAAATTATAACGAATGAAAAATCTAAAATCGAAATAAAAGATAAACTAAAAGAAAGAATAGTGATGCCCAAAGATTGGAAAAAAATTGATGATGATTTTGAAATAAATAAAATAACAAAAAAATTAAAAGAAGAAGAAAAAATTCTAAAACAAAATAAAGATTCAAAAGAAATGGATGTACAAAAAGAAGAATTAGTACAACTTACACTAACACGAAAAAATAATGATGAAAAAATAAAGAAAGAAAGACAGATGTTAGAAGGTAAAATAAAAATAGAAAAAATTAAAATTCAAAAGCAAACGAAATTATCTGAAGATATTGATGCACAAAAAGAAGAATTAGTACAAGTTAAAGAAGAAAGAACAAAAATTATGGAGAAAATTGAATCTCGAAAAGAGGTTATTTCAAAAGAACTAACAATACAGAAAAAACAAATTATTCAGGCACAAATAGAACAAGATAAAATAGAACTACGAGTGAATAAGGAAAAAATAGTTTTATCAAAAATGGTGCAAGAACAAAAATCAAGATTAATAGAACAAACAAAAATGGCTCAACAAATTAAAGAAAAACAAGTAGAACTAGAAAAAACAAAGGAAGAATATGACCAGATAATTTCACAAGTAAATAAAGAAAGAATGGAAATTAAAGAATCAGAGAAATTGAAAGCAGAAATTAAAACTATGGAAAAAGATCTGGATAAATCAGTTAAAGATAGATTAAATATTTCTAAAATAATTACTAAAGAAAAAAATAAAATTACAATTAAAATAAAAAAAGAGAAAGAAAAGTCAAAACAACAAAAAATAGTCAAAAAACAACTCATAAAAGAAGAAAAAGTTTTTGAAACATTACAAAAAAAACGTAAGAAAATAGATCAAAGTATAAAAGAAAAAAATCTAAAATTAAAACAAAAACAAACTAAAATTAAAAAAGAAATTCAAGAAAAAAATAAAAAAGAAAAGAAGGTAAAGAAAAAAGTTGGGTTAAAAAAATAACCAAAGTTAAAAATTAATTGTCAACCATAGGAATAATTGCAATAATCAGGAGTAATTTCAGGTATCACAGATATTATTTTAAAAATTATTAAATTTAGGGGTATAAAGAAAATACATCATTTAGAATTTAATTCACTTTGAACTTTCTTTTGAATTACAATTATACATTCATGACAAATTACAGAGGTGTCAGACATGCCAGAAACAATATCATTATTTTGGAAATTAGAATCATATGTAATGCCTATAACTAATTTATTTGTCCAAACTTCAAAATCTTCTTTTTTCTTTTTACAAACAAAGCAATTCATGTACTACATAATCATCATCAGAACTTAAAAGTGATGATAAAATTATGGGTTTACAAAGGAATTATCGTTTAGACAATTTACAAGGTCATCACTGTCATGACCATATAGTTCCATGCAAGAAACAATAAAATTTTCTAGATCACGTTTTTCTACATATTCATTAAAGTAATCAAAACCCACAGTTCCAATCACAATACTAACTAAAGTAATTATTATAATTATTATAATTATTACAACATAGTGCATATTTTTTGTAGTAAAATTTTAGACTTAAGAATATTCAGAAATTAAAGTTTTAAAAAATAATCATAACACAATATCAAAAATAGACATACATTTACTTCTAAAAGTTACATTCTATGCGGAGCATCAATCCCAAGTAATCCAAGTGCTTTTTCTAAAGTGAGATTAAAAGAATTAACTAAACAAATGCGAGAAGATTTTAAATCATCATTGTCAGACTCTAAAACTTTTACATGTTCATAAAAGGAATTAAAGGCCACTGCCAAATCATGACAATATCTAGAAATTACCTTTGGGGAAAAATTATTTGCAGCATCACGAACCTGTAAATTAAACAAGCCAACAATTTTAATTAATTCAAGTTCGGATTTTTCTTGAAGTAGTGAAAAATCAACATTAATTGTGGGAGTGTCCCCAGATTTTTCTAAAATTCTAGATGCTCGAGCATATGCATATTGAATGTACGGAGCAGTGTCACCTTCTAAACTAAGAGATTTTGCCAAATCAAATGTAATTATTTTATCCAAATCTTGTTTAATCATTTCATAACGAAGAGTTCCAATTGAAACAGATTGAGCAATTTTTTCAATTTCATCATCATTCATTTCAGGATGTCGTTTTTTGGTTTCTTCAATAATTTTTTGTTTTAAAAGTTCACATACAGAATCAGCACTAACATACAATCCTTTTCTACCAGACATCTGAGCTTGTTTCCCATCAGTATCCAATCCAAGAGTTTTTGCAGTTTCAGAACTTAAAGTTACAGATTCGTAACCAAGGTGAATGTAGCTATTAGGAATAGAATTGAATTTTTCCATCAGAGTTGTGATAATTTTTTGCAATCTTTCTTGACGTGAATCAATAACAGTTACAACTTTTTGAGCAGTAAAATTTTGAGGTACAGTATCAATATCATTCAAAGTTGTCTGCCATAAAATTTTAGAATTGGGTTGAAGAGAATCATATTTTTGATAATAGAAAGGATCAGCCAACAAGCCTAATTTCCATGCAGCATACGGAATATCTTTAGCAATGTAAGTAGCAGTGCCATTACTTCTAACAATTACCTTATCTTCTTCTTTACCATCTCCACGAATTACCCAGCAACCAACATTTTTACCATCATTTTCAAATTCTATTAAATTCATTTCTTTGAGTTTTTCAAAGATTTTTGTCCATAACCCTGAACGAATTATTTGAGATTCAAAATTTAGACAATCATATGCTACATTCAAATTCCAACATGTTTCTAATTGACTGGCCAAAACTTTTCTAGTAATCACATCACCAAATGCAGCAGTTTCAGAATCACCATCTTCAAGTTCTTTTAAAGTATTTTTTCTAACATCTTCAAGAGTAGAATCAAGTTCATACTTTTGAGTAGTTTTAACATAAACATCATCACCACAATAATGATCAAACTTTTTTCCATTTGGAGGCTCTTCAGAAAATCCAAGATGTTTGAATCCTACAATGATATCAGCGACTTGTAACCCCGAATCATCAATGTAATTTAGTACATTAACTTTGTAATTGGCTTTACTTAAAATTCTAGAAACAATATCACCAACAACAATATTTCTAATATGACCAATGTGTAATGCTTTGTTAGGATTTACACTAGTATGCTCCACTATAATGTTAGAATTATTTCCAATGTCCACATCACCATATGTATCAAGATAAGATTCAGACAAAATCAATTCAGATAATTTTGTCCAATCAGCAAAAAAGTTAAGATATCCAGATGGATGTGCCTCAGATTTTAAAACAAGGGTACTAGTACATTGAGAATATTTTTCAGATAGTATTTGAGCAATATCTTTAGGGCTTTTTTTCAACTCTTTTGCAAGTAAAAATGAAATGTTAGAACTTACATCACCAAAACCAGGTTTTGCAACTTCAACAGAAAAATTTAGATTGGAAATTGAAAAGCCTTCAAGTATTTTTTTAAGATTATTATCAATTTCATCAATTATGGATTGAAATGTCATGCTATATCTCAGATAATCTAGGCGCTAATTTATCTAATGCTTCAAGAACCCCATCACCACTACATCCAGACACAGTCATGCTAGCCTCAGATCTAACATCATCAGAAGCATTACCCAGTGCAATACTTGTTTTTGCAACCTTAAACAAAGGAACATCCGTAGCACTATCTCCAATTGCAATAACATCATCGCTAGAAATATTGAATTTTTTCATTAATTTTGTAAATCCAGTTCCTTTGTCAATGCCTTTTGAATTGATGTGAATAGCGTATTGACTATCAGACAAGTTTACTTCAAGATTATTTTCAGATAATATTTTTCTTGCAAGATCTAAATCAAAAGTTCGTTCTAAAACAACTTCAGTTAATCGAGGAAACACAGGCTTTTTTTGGACGTTTTCAATATTGTTTTTAATTAATTCAAATGCAGTATTACATTCTTCAAGATTTCCCAACAAAAGAGTATCATCAGCATCAAAAGCAATGCATCCCCCATTTTCACCAACAGCAATTTTTCTAGTTCCACCAAATACAGAGAGCAAATAAGCTTCAACAGACGAACGTCCAGTTACATAAATTACATCATGACCCATGTTAGTTAATCTTCGAAGTGCTTCTAGAGCATCAAGATGAATTCGCCCTCCACCATTTTCAGTAATAGTTCCATCAATATCTACTGCAAAAATCTTCTTTTTCATACAATCAATTTTCATAGTTAAATAATAATTACTAGCTAAACAAAAATACTCACATTATACCTAGATACAAAATAAAAAAGTGCTACGGTTTTATTGAAAAGAATATTTTAAGAAATGAATAATATTGGGAATTCCTGAAAAAATTAAATCCATTCAAGATGAGATGGCAAAAACTCAGATCAATAAAGCAACAGAACATCACATAGGTTTGCTAAAAGCAAAAATTGCAAAATTAAAAAGAGAACAAGAAGCAGACATCACCAAAAAATCAGGAATGAAACAAGATGGGTTTGATGTTAGGCGCAGTGGAGATGCAACAGTAGTATTCATTGGATTGCCAAGTGTTGGAAAATCAACATTACTAAATAAAATGACAGGTGCAAATTCAACAATAGGTGCATTTCAATTTACCACATTAACAGTAGTTCCTGGAATGATGGAATACAGGGGTGCAAAAATTCAAGTTTTAGATCTTCCAGGAATTATTAAAGGAGCATCATCAGGAAAAGGATTAGGAAAAAGAATTTTGTCAGTTGCAAGAAGTGCAGATTTAGTGTTACTGATATTAGATGTATTCCAACCATATCACGAAGATGTGTTAGTAAATGAGTTAGGAAACATAGGAATTAGGTTAAATCAATTATCACCAAACTTAACAATTGAAAAAGCATCAATGGGAGGAATTGCAATTGCACAACAAACAAAGCTTACAAAAATTACAGAAAAACATTTTAAAGATATTCTTCATCTTTATGGATTAGTTAGTGCAAGAGTTGTAGTTAGAGAAGATGTAACATCAGAACAAGTTGCAGATTTCATTGCAGGAAACATAAGTTATTCTAAAGCAATTACTGTTTTAAACAAAATTGATTTAGTGGATAAAGAATTTCTAACAGAGTTAAAAACAAAAATTAAATCAGAAGTAATTGAAGTATCAGCAAATTCAGATATCAACATAGAATTGCTTAAAGAAAAAATATATCAAAAATTAAAATTTATTAGAATATACATGAGACCAAAAGGCGGAGAGACAGATTTCAAAGAACCATTCATTGCAAGAGAAGGAGACACAGTAGAAGATATTTGTAATAAATTACATCGAAGATTAAAAAGAGAATTTAGATATGGATTGATTTGGGGTAAAAGTGTAAAGTTTGGAGGACAAAGGGTAGGATTGAATCATATTATGCAAGATGAAGATGTATTCACAATAATTAAAAAAAGAGGAATAGCTTCATAGTAAAATAGATCAAAAAATAGATAAATTATTTTAATTTAAACAACAACAAAATCTAAAAATAAAATTTCTGTTATGAAAAATCAAATTACAAGCGTAAAAAAAATTAGAAATGTAAAATATATTATAAAATTATCAAATTACAAGAAAAAAAGAAAACTAAATAAAAAAAATACGATCAAAAATGTTTTTTCAATGATGAAATTACTTCATAAATTGTAATCAAATTGTGTAAATTTTTTTAGTTTAACCACTGAAAAACTATGAAAATCTCGTTTCTAACATGGCTACAAAAAGAAAAGCTGCAACTAAACGTAGATCAACTAAAACATCTACAAAAGCAGCTCCAAAGAGAAAAGCAGCTACCAAAAAAACTGCAACTAGAAAAGCAGCTCCAAAGAGAAAAGCAGCAGTAAAACGCAAAGCAGCTCCAAAGAGAAAAGCAGCTACCAAAAAAACTGCAACTAGAAAAGCAGCTCCAAAGAGAAAAGCAGCAGTAAAACGCAAAGCAGCTCCAAAGAGAAAGGCAGCAACTAGAAAAGCAGCTCCAAAGAGAAAAGCAGCAGTAAAACGCAAAGCAGCTCCAAAGAGAAAAGCAGCTACCAAAAAAACTGCAACTAGAAAAGCAGCTCCAAAGAGAAAGGCAGCAACTAGAAAAGCAGCTCCAAAGAGAAAAGCAGCAGTAAAACGCAAAGCAGCTCCAAAGAGAAAGGCAGCAACTAGAAAAGCAGCTCCAAAGAGAAAAGCAGCTAAAAGACGATAGACTCGTTTGTAAAATTAACAATCGTCTCATAGACGACGAATTGTTTTCATTTTTCTAATATTCAATAGTGAAAACTATTTAGAAATAATAATTTAGAAATAATAATTTAGAAATAATAATTTAGAAATAATAATTTAGAAATAATAATTTAGAAATAATAATTTAGAAATAATAATTTAGAAATAATAATTTAGAAATAATAATTCAATAAAGATAACTCATCAGTTTGATTTGTTCTTCAGTATCAATAATACTTTTAGTTGTTAAAATTTCTAAAAGTTCTTTGAAAAGTGCTTTTTGTTCAGAAGACATTCCTCCAGATGGGCCTTTTTCTCCAGGAGGTCCAGGGGGACCTCTTGGGCCAGCAGGACCAACAGGACCTTGTTCTCCAATAGGGCCAGAATCACCAATAGAACCAATAGGGCCAGTGGGGCCACGTTCACCTTGTGGGCCTTGTATTCCTTGTGGGCCTTGTGGGCCTTTTTCTCCAGATGGACCAGTAGTTCCACGTTCACCTTGAGTTCCTTGTGGGCCTTGTGGGCCTTTGTCACCAGGCATTCCAGATGGACCAGTGTTACCTTTTTCTCCTAATGGTCCAAGAGGACCTTTTTCTCCTTTTTCTCCTTGTGGGCCAGGAACACCAGTTAATCCTTTAGAACCAGCAGGGCCTTGTGGGCCTTGTGGGCCTTTGTCACCAAGTGGGCCTTCAGGGCCTTTAGATCCTTTGTCACCAAGTGGGCCAGCAGGACCAAGTGGGCCATGTTCACCTTTTTCTCCTTGTGGACCAGGAACACCAGTTAATCCTTTAGAACCTACAGGACCTTGTGGGCCTTGTGGGCCTTTGTCACCAAGTGGGCCTTCAGGGCCTTTAGATCCTTTATCTCCCAATAAACCAGTTGGGCCTTTAGATCCAGGAACACCTACAGGACCAGGAACACCAGTTAATCCTTTAGAACCAATAGGGCCAGTGGGGCCAATGGGGCCTTTGTCACCAAGTGGGCCAACAATTCCTTTTTCTCCAATCGTCCCAGGTGGACCTTGAATTCCTTTTTCTCCTTGAACTCCAGAAGTACCAGTTGGTCCTTTAGATCCAGGAACACCTACAGGACCAGTTAGTCCTTTGTCACCAGATTGACCTTGAGGGCCTTTGTCACCTTTTTCTCCAGGAACACCACGTATTCCAGAAAGTCCTTTGTCACCAGATAAACCAGTTGTGCCTTTTTCTCCAATAGGGCCAATAGGGCCTTTTAATCCAGATTCTCCTTTATCACCAGTTGTGCCAGTTGCACCTTTGTCACCTTTATCTCCAATAGAACCAGAAATTCCTTTGTCACCTTTATCACCCTTATCTCCAGTAATTCCTTTATCTCCAGTAATTCCTTTATCTCCAGAAAGTCCTTTGTCACCTTGAGGGCCTTTGTCACCAGTTGCACCTTTGTCACCAATAGTACCTGTGTCACCTTTGTCACCAATAGGACCAGAAAGTCCTTTGTCACCAGCAGTACCTTGAGGGCCTTTGTCACCAGTTGCACCTTTGTCACCAATTGTGCCAGATTCTCCTTTGTCACCAGTTGCACCTCGCATACCAGTTGGTCCAGATACACCAGAAAGTCCTTTGTCACCAGTTGCACCTCGCATACCAGTTGAACCAGATTTAGAAGAACGTTCAGGTTTAGGGGTTTCGATGATTTTTTTAGTAGATTCTTTTACTTTAGTAGGAGTAATTTTATCAGATGTTTTTCTTAATGGAACATCAAAAACAGAGTATAATGAAGAGAATAAGTCACTAACAACAACCCAGATAGTGTTTAAATCATTAACAGATGAAGGAAGTGGATTTTTGGAATCACCGATCGTTTCAGAAAAAATACCGTCTTTAACTTGTAAATGAAAATCACCTTGCCATATTGAAGAGAACTTTTTTGTTTGAATTTCATCAACAGACGGTTTAACATTAGTAATTGAAATTTGAACTTCATAAACACCTGATTGTTTAAATGGTGCCTGTCCTTGAATTTCTATTCGTGGCTGAGATGACACAATCGTTTGTTAATATTTCAAGTATTTCAGGATTTGGATCGCCTGAAAATATTCAAAATATCAAAAATAGTCACAATTAAAATGGTATTTAACTAGATTAAAATGAAAAATCTGTAAGTGAATAAGTTGTTTGGTAAAAAAAATAAAGTAAAAGAATTAAAATCAGAAAAAGTTGAATCAGAAAAAATTGTTACCAAAGAAACTAGTTTAGTAGATCCAAGTTACAACATAAAAAAATTATTTAAAAAAGGTGTCAATCTAATGGCAGATGAAAAATTAGATGATGCTATTGAAATTTTTGAACAAGCATTACGAATTGAACCAGATAATGTTGAAATTTTAATGAAAGTAGGATATGCCAGATTTCATTTAGAAGATCATCTTGATGCACTAAAAATTTATGATAAAGTTTTAGAAATAGATATTACAAATCCAGAAGCATGGAATCTTAAAGGATTAGTACATTATGAACAAAGAAAGTATGCTAAGGCATTAGATGCAGTCAACAAAGCAATAGATTCAGATAAGACATATGGAATGGCATGGTACAACAAGGCATGTTTCTTATCATTACTTAATCAAGTACCAGAATCACTACAAGCATTAAAGCATGCAATAGAAATTGATGTAAAAAATGCTAGAAAATCAATTAGAGATAAAGATTTTGCAAATGTTAGAATTGAAGAAGGATTCAAAAGAATTCAAGAAGTAGTAGTTTTAGAATCAGTAAAACAAGGCTATCATACATTAGGGGCAATTGTGTGGACAACATTTTTAGATAAAATAGATGCAGAAGTTGCTTTAAGGAAATTATTAGAGAAAGGATTAATCGTACAAAATGAAAAACGTGATGGGTTAAGTAAAATTCCAGTTTATGATCTTGCAGATAACATTGCAGATAAAATAGGTAAAGAGAAAATAGGATTCTTTGGACTAACCAAAAAGAAATTACCAAAACCAGTTAAAAATTTGAAAGCAATGAGTCAAGCAATACATGTTGCAAGAGAAGCAATTGAAGAAGTAGATATAGAAAAAGCCATAAAAGTTTTTGATGAATTTATCGAACCAACAAAATCAGGAGAACAGATGATTGAAAATTTCTTTGAAGAGCATAGAGAAATAAGATTATGGAAAATAAGAATAAAAGATAGAGGAGAAGAATACATAATTGAAAATAAAGAAAAAATGTTAGAGATTTTAGATAACATTGAAGTTACAATTACTAAAAAACTTAGAGATGAAATAGCCTAAATTATTCTGCAGACAAATCCCAATAACTTGCATCTTCTTGTTTCACAGTAGGTTTTTGTAGGTTTTTCCATTCCTTAAATGAGCGAACATACAATTTTGCATTAGGTAATCCTGCAGATTTAAGAGCATAGTATGCCAATCCAGACAAAGTACCTACACTACCACAATAAGTAATTATTTCAGAATCACCTGTAACACCCCTATTATCCAATAATCTTTTCATATCATCCTTTGAGCGAAGGATTTTATCATTACTAGCAAGTGTACGATAAGGTAAACTAATAGCTCCTGGAATATGTTGTTCAAGATAATTTAATCTCTCACGGTTATCAATCAAAATTACATCATCCCTTGTTTTTGCAGACTCTAGATAATCAGAAGTGGCCAAAATATTAGATTGTAAATTCATAGAATGATCTTTATTAGATATTTCAGGGAGTTGTGAATTAGTTTCCAATCCCAATGATTTCCAATTACTAAAAGTGGTTTCAAGTAAAGTAACATCTGAATGTCCAATCCATTCCAATGTCCAAGCTACTCTAGATGCCAAAGCACCAAAAGTATCATCATAAACAACAACAGGAGTTTCATCATCTATACCCATAGAATTTACAAGTTTCAAAACACGTTCAGGACTATCATCAGATAACAAAGTTGCTAAGGGTAAATTAACAGAATTAGGAATATGATCTTGTTTGTAATCACCTTCACGTCTAACATCAATTACTCGAACACTGTTGTCTCTAATTTCTGAACGTAGTGAATCAATATCAGTTGTAATTTTAACAGAAGTCAAGCAGCACATTCACCCTTGCCAGTTTTTGTATGATAACTAGTATCACTACCATAATCAAGATAGAAATCAGGATCATCATCTTTAGTTGGAGGAATAATTAGAGGCTCCAAGATTTTTTTGATGTCATTAATGGATTTGATGTTTGAATCCTCACTATCTGTTATAATTCGATGAATCCAAGATTTCAAAGTATCACCAGATTTTTTATTTTCTTTAAACATTTCAATTATTTTTAAAATAACAGGAATTACTCGTTTAGCAGGTACCCTAACACAGGTTTGACCCAATGTAGTGTCACCATCATAACGGCCACCAAGAGACATTTGATAATTTGGATACATGTCTTTTCCCAAACGACCACCACCTCCAAAGAAGCCAATTGTTGCAATCCCATGTTGACCACAAGAGTTTGGACATCCACTTATCTTAATTGAAGAATCAGTTAGATCATCATCTTCATCAAGTTTTAGTTCAAGGAATTTTCTTTGAATTTCTTTTGCCAATCTATGAGAATTAGTTAATGCCAAATTACAAGATGTGGTTCCAGAACAACCAATTGGTGTAGTCATAGTTAATGCCCCAGATTTTGCCAAACCAGTTTCAAGAAGTTTAGAATATAATGAAATCAAGTCATCATCATGAACATATCTTAATGCAACATTTTGAACAAATCCAGTTCTAGCCTTACCTTCTGAAGAGAATTCACGAATAAGACTAGCTAAAACATTTAGTTGGTTTGAAGTGATATCACCAGCTTCTAAAGTAAGAAATACAGTATGGTAATCAGATTGCTTTTGTTTTATTGTATTTGTTTTAAGCCATCTAGCATAACCATCAGGTGCAGAAATACCACTCTCATCACTAATCGTTAATGGTCGTTTAATTTCATCAGGGGTGGTATCAACTTCAAGTTGAGTAACTACAGATTGTGTAGCTCTAACAACTGCTCTTTCTTTTAATACAAGATTTTGGAATTTTTCCCAACCCATATCATTAACAAGATAACGCATTCTATTTCTTGCAAGATTTTTTCTATCACCTAATCTATCAAATATTCGCATTACAGCAATAGAGGTATAAAGTAAATCTTCTTCAGGTGTAAAGTCTTCTAATTGATGTCCAACAAATGATTTGTTACCGAGTCCACCACCAAGGAAAATTTTGAATCCTTTTTGTTCAGAACCATCAACTTGTTGAATGTCAGGAATTAATCCAACATCAACCATTCTTACCATTCCATGTTTTTCACAACAAGTAAAATTAAATTTGAATTTACGTGGAAGACTTTGAGCCATAGGATTACGTAAAAAGAATCTAGCAGTAGCAAGAGCATACGGTGTTGCATCAAATTTTTCATCAGAGCAAACACCAGAAAGTGGACTACACATTACATTTCGTACAGAATTTCCACATGCTTCTCTAGAAGTTAATCCAACTTCAGCAAGGGACCTAAAAATTTCAGAAACATCTTCAAGAATCACCCAATGTAATTGAATATTTTCGCGAGTTGAAAAATGTGCACTACCTATAGAATATTGTTCACTAAGTTGAGATAATTTTTCAAATTGAGCAGGGTAAATTTCTCCAGCAGGCAATTTAACACGAACCATTGCATAATCATTAGTCATCCTAGTACCATACGCACCATGTTGAAGTCTAAATCTTCTAAAACTGGCTTCATCATATTTTCCTTGACGGAATAATTTTACAGTTTTTGCAAAATTATCAGCCTCTTCAATTCTAGCCCAATTAATTTTAGGGTTAACAGAGTCATGTGAAGATTGAGTCAAATCTGAAATAGTCAATATAATAAAATTTAATTTAGTTTGGTTATAAATTTTTGACATCTGGATGGTTTTGGATAAAAAAATTCAAAAACAAACCAAATATTCCTATTAATTCAGATAGTAAAATTAAAAATCATTAGTGTGACCTAATTTTTTTTAGAGGTGCGAAAGTATTAATGGTTCACAAAAAGAATTATCACATGCAAGAAGCAACAGTAGCAGAACAATCATCCAAGATTTTCACAGATGTACGTGAAGTTGAAATTACACGTGCAATTGCAAATGAATTTCATGACGTATTAATTGACAGAGCAGAATCAGATGTAATCATTATCGGTGCAGGTCCTGCAGGATTAACAGCAAGTAGAGAATTATCAAATTTAGGTTTTAAAGTTCTAGTAATTGAACAAAATAACTACCTTGGAGGAGGTTATTGGTTAGGTGGATACATGATGAATCCAGTTACAGTTAGAGAACCAGCACAAAAAATATGGGACGAATTAGGAGTACCATACAAAAAAGTTGCAGAGGGATTATACTTAACACCAGGACCACATGCAGTGTCAAAACTAATTGCAGGTGCATGTGACGCAGGAGTAAAATTCCTTCAACTTACAAAGTTTGATGATCTAGTATTGAAAAATGGCAGAGTAGCAGGAATTGTAGTTAATTGGATGCCAGTTTCAGCATTACCACGTAACATTACATGTGTTGATCCTATTGCACTTGAAGCAAAAATAATCATTGATGCATCAGGACATGATTCTGTTGCAGTAAAAAGACTAGTAGATAGAGGATTAGCAAAATGGAAAGGAATGGAGCCAATGCACGTAAATGATGGTGAAGAGCATGTCGTTCATAAAACAGGAGAAGTATATCCAGGATTAATTGCAGCAGGAATGTCTGTTACTGAAACCCACGGATTAGCAAGAATGGGACCAACATTTGGTTCAATGTTATACTCTGGAAAAAGAGCAGCAGAGATTACAGCAGAAAAAATCAAAGAGTTAGAAAGATAGTAAGATAATTTTCTAAAAGGTTAACATCCCCATATTTTCTACACAATTACCATTCCCATTGTATGAATATGTTACAAACTTTACATCTTTTTTGTCCTGAAGCATATCTGCTTAAATGATAATGTAACGTTGCTCTGTATTGTATACAATTATCCCTACACGCCATGATTCAATGAATGTGAGTTTGAATTATACCTATTTTTTGACAGCAATTACAAATGGTTTTAATAATTAAATCACATTTTAAACATTTTTTGAATCCATCAATTTTACATCCACAAATTCTACACAATTCTTCTTTCATTTTAATCACATAAAAAAAATAAAAAATATTCAGTGGGATAATACTGAAAGTAAAGGCATTGCATCCCAAGAATACATGGAGTAATTTAGTAATCCTGTACATATGGAATCATATTTTTTGAAAAACTCATCTGCTTCAGATTTTGTTGCTTCAAAAACGGCCATACCAGTTAGATTGTCACTGAATGCACCTGACCACATTAGTTTACCTTGTGCTTGCCATTCATCCACCAGTGATTGAATTTGCGGTGCAATATTTTGAATGTCTTTTGGATTTACATCCTCTTTGATCACAGTAATGATAACCCAAGGATTTGTTTCTTGTTGACTCATGAATATTTGTAATTGTTTTTGTTATTAAAAATACAGATGATTTTATTTTTTAAAAACAAAGAATTATTTTATGATCATAAAATAAGTTAATGGAATTTCAGACAAGTATAATTAATTTTAAAAATAAATTAATATTGTCTTGCATGCTGATTTACCATTTTATTACAAGTTTGCACAGACGGGGGATCATTGGAGAGATTGGAATCTGCGAGAGTCATTCATACTAGTCAACCAGAAACGTATTGCTATTGGCATAGCTAGGTTGAGTATCCCTTCCAATGATTCTTTTTTTGGTAAAGTAACATGAGTCAAACATATGAAAGAAATCATAGTAAGATGATTGTAACAAAAATTGAAATATTTCAAAAAAAATTAGAATTACCTAAATCTATTAAAGAAAAATCAATTTTACTATACAAAAAACTTATTGAGAAAAATATTGCTAGAGGCAGACCTATTGATGATATGATATCTGCAATCATATACTCTGCATGTAGAGAATCTTCGGTAAATTGTACATTAAAAGATATTACAAATGTTACAGGTCTAAGAAAAAAATCCATTGCAAGGTGTTATAGAGTAATCATTGCTAATCTTGATTTGAAAATACCTCCAGTTGATATTGAATCACATGTGGATAAAATTGTAAAAAAAGGCAAAATATCAAAGAATGTAAAAAAAGCATCACTAGAAATAATAAATTTTGCTAAAAAAGGACAGAGTCTACAGGGGAAAGATCCTACAGGAGTGGCAGCTGCTTCAATTTATTTAGCATCTAAAAATTTGGGAGTAAATATATCCCAAAAAGAAATTTCAAAGATTTCAAATGTTACTGAAGTGACTATACGTAATAGGTGTAAAGGATTATGTTCTTAATTGCAAATTAAAGTAATTTAAAATACAAAAAAATTTAATTTAATAATTAATACATATGCTACATTCTTTTAATTTCATACTGATTCCATATTCTTGTTTTCTAATTTTAGAATAATCTATTTGATTAAATATTAGGCTAGACTAATTGTATAACATGATTAATGAGAAATTTATTCAATTATTACCTACCATGAATATTCAAAGTGCAAAATATTCTAGAGACACAGTATTGAATAAAGTAGTTATTTGTCTTAAATGTGGATCACCGCATGAACATAAAAATAGATTTCAAAGATTACCTATAATTTAGAAAATTAGAACATGTGTATTGTTTTAGATTATTACCCTAAAATGTATTTTAAAAAAATAATTCATTATGAAAATAATCCTAATTTTAAATAATTTAACAGAATTATGTCACATTGTGCCTGAAAAAACGACATAACCCTTTAAAAAAATTAAACGTTAGAAAGATAAACAATTAGAATCTAAATCATCTAGTGAGAATTTCTAAAATAATATTGTATGATGAACCGACCGTCCCAGAAATCAATATTAAAAAAATCCAAGAATTCATTTTAGAAACATTTGGAATTAAAGTTCAGGTAAGAAATAATATTTTT
>Ga0209361_1001147_pt1 | contig 19279 bp, 14 predicted proteins | sample SaaInlV_200m_DNA_3_FD_184657 | JGI IMG/M metagenome (GOLD analysis project Ga0209361, IMG submission 184657) | Marine microbial communities from expanding oxygen minimum zones in the Saanich Inlet - SI037_S4LV_200m_DNA (SPAdes) (version 2) | ecosystem: Environmental > Aquatic > Marine >... | reverse complement strand
AACAAACTCAAAGAGCAAACTCTGGCCCTAAGACGCCAGCAGCACCTGATTAGAGCAGGTGTATAATTCAACTAGCGAGGCGGAAAGCCTCCATTAAGTATGTGTCCGAAAAGTCTGAGGACGTACAGCATAAAATCAGTTTCCTGGTTAATTTAATTTGCTGGAGTCTTACGCAATGCAATAAAAGCTTTTTTAAGAGGCAAAACATTCCTCTCAATATTTTCTAATGAATCATGGGCAGCGGTCATTTTTTTTTGACCCGCTTCATTGTCTAATTGTTGAGCAAGCGCGGAGAGTTTCATTGCCCCAAAGTTTGCCGCAACCCCAGTTAGATTATGGGCAAGCAAAGATAGCAATTGCCAATCTTGTTCTTGTGCACTTTCTTGCATCTTCTTGATTTTTTCTGGTAGTGCTTGCAAAAACTCCATAAAAAGTTCTGTATAATTTTGTGGATCGTTGTTAAAAAAAGGCAAGATATTTTCAGTTTCTAGAATAGGTGCTTTTTTAGGATCTTTTTGCACAGCATTAGAATATACCAAGCCTTTTCCTGTGCGAACTGATGCAATGACTTGCTCAATATGTTTTGTTTCAAAAGGCTTGAAGATACAATCGTTAATAAACCCATTGTTTAGATAATCCTGTAGACTTTCGTGCTGAGCAGATAATGCTGTGAGAGCAACTATAGGGGTTTGCTTATTTGGTGAATTGCTATTTCTAATAAAGGTGCAAATTTCGAAACCATCCATATCTGGAATTTGAATATCCATAAAAATTAGATCAAATTGATGTTGATTTATCGCATTGATGGCTTCATTCCCGCTATACGCAAAGGTGATTTCATGATTATCGCGTGCGAGCACAATATTAAGGAGGCGTTGATTTAAACTATCATCATCAACAATAAGAATATTGAGTCCCGCCTTCTGTTTTACTCGTTGCTTAGGTAGCTGTTTAGACAATAGCATCATCATCCTTCCTTCATGGGAGAATTAATATTGGCCCTCTGTGTTCACTATAATGTACAATGCATGCCTTAATAATATTGTTTAAGACTTTAATTTTGCGGCTTTGTAAGGCTATTGTAACATCAATAATACTATTCGTGATAGTAGAAAGACGAAACTAAAATCCCCCAAAGGAGGGGTTTTATTGTGTACCCAGAGGGATTCGAACCCCCAACCAACTGGTATAAAGAACTAGAGAGGTATCCTCCCTGTTGAGAATCAAGCGAACTCAAATACAAGGAGATACCGCATGGCACAACAAAAGATATCAAGGAAATTAGCCCAAGTTAAGAAGGACACACTACATGTTGGTGTTAATCTAGGGTCAGAAAACAATGTGGCGGTCGTGATCAACGAATATGCTGAGAGATTCGATCGATTTAGATTTCCAATTCCAGTAATGCAGGAAAGTGCTGCACGAATCATGGATGAAATCATGACACCAATTCCGGTTAATTTCGGGGAATTTCTTGAAAACAAGATATCCAATTAGAGTCAGATCCGCGAGTAATTGCTCGCCAATTGCTCGCAAAAACAAAGAGCTGCTAAGTTTAGCAGCTCTTTACCCCCGTTCACGGGGATGCTTAGGGGATATACCCATATGTACTTGGATCCCCAGCGAGCTTCTTTTTGACAGGAGAAGTGAGCATGAACCCCGGTTTGAGCAATAACTCTGTAAGCATATTTTCTTCTTGAGCTTCCTACCCCCCCCCAGATGTGGGAAAGACCTAGTAAAAACCCCTGTAAAGGGTATAATTGCGCCCACGCACCCGTAGCTCAATGGATAGAGTAGCTGACTTCGAATCAGTTGGTTGTGGGTTCGACTCCCGCCGGGTGCACAATAAAAAGTCCCTTTTTACAGGGATTTTTTGCTTTTATCTTCATTGCAAGGGAGGTTATAATGAAAGCATTAACAAACTGAATGCTTGTTGAGTATTATCTTGCTGGAGAAAAAAAACTGATTCACACAAGGTTTTTTGTTTTCACTCAAAGCATAGGCTATAATTTCCCATTATGTTAAATAACAAAAGCATCAGGGGACGATTGGGGTTTCTTTTTCTGGCATTTGTATTATTGGTCAGTTTCTCTGTAGCCGCGACTTATTGGGGAATCGCCACACAAAACAAGGATGCGCTCATCATCAATTTGGCGGGGCGCCAACGTATGCTTAGCCAAAAAATGACTTGGCTGGCTCTAGCTGAACCAGAAAGCCTAGAACTCTCTGAGACAATTGAGCTTTTTGACCAAACCCTTCATGCTCTTCGCTTTGGAGGAGAAACTGTAGATTCTGATGGAAATCTTGTTTCCCTGCCTATCGCCCCAGACGCTGCATTAGATGATCAACTGGATGAAGCGTCTCAAACTTGGGCGCATTTTCAAGAACACTTAGCGCCAGAAGATACCGAAACGCTTCTTCTCGAAGCTCCAATTATTCTTGACCAATTGGATGCGGTAGTGACTGCTTTTGAAATCCGCGCAGAAGCCAAAAATCTGCGCCTGATATTAATACAAGTCGCGTTTTGGGTAGCGGCAATAGGATTACTTATTTGGGGCTTCATTGATACGCGCCGTATTATTCTTAACCCTTTATCAGAATTAGGTAGAGCGGTAGAAAAGATAGGAGAAGGAAATCTTGATTGGTCTCTTCCGCCAATAGAAAATAATGAGTTGGGGGAACTGGCACAAACCTTTGGCGTTATGCGCACAGAACTAGCTCAATCTCGAAAAAAACTAGAGGGACGAATTGTACAAAGAACGAAAGAGCTTGCAACTGCATTTGAGTTTAGCCAAGAAATTGTAGCCCAACGAGATTTGAACGAACTACTAAATTCAGTCGTAGAACGTACTCGCCTGCTAATGCAGGCAGAGTCGGCGGCTCTCTGTGTGCTATCACCAAATGAAAGAACTTTAGAACTGGCTTCATATAGTGGAGACGTAGATATTGAGTTAGGCGTTAAGGAATCAATTCAAGAAGGGCTTACACAGCAAGTCATGAATGCAGGTGAGACCATCGTCAGCGAGACTCAATGCACAAATTGTAAATTCCTTCTTGCAAACGATGCCGGGCATTGCGTGGCAACTTCCCTTCGAGCAGGCGAGCATACACTTGGCGCAATATGTGTGGTGCAGTCTGGCAAAAACGATCTCAGCGAAATAGCCTCTTTTGATGCCGATAATCAACACGCGCTCAATCTCTTGGCAAACTCTGCCGCAATCGCCATCTCCAATGCTAATCTTGCAAAAGTAGAACGCCAAAAAACAAAGCAAGCTGCTGCTTTTGCCGAACGAGAACAATTAGCCGCCGATCTGCACGATAACCTTGCTCAAATATTAAGTTTTACACGGATTAAATTAGAGCGATTGGGTGAAATTCTCGTTGACGATCAAGATGCCGAAGAGCGCACTACGTTAATGCAGATAGAAAAAGCAACCGAAACGGCCTATCAACAAGTACGGGATGCGCTAACAGGTCTCCTCAAACCCAAACAGGATCGGGGCGACCTTGCAAAGAAACTTGCTTCCGTTGTAGATGAGTTTTTTGCCACCTATCAGCTTCCCATTAAACTGGAAATTAGCGATTCTTCTGCACTGATGCTTCCCCCTGCCACGCAGAGACAGGTTGTTCATATCGTGCGAGAAGCGCTTTCCAATGTCCAGCGACATTCTCAAGCCAAGCAGGCTTGGGTGCGGGCAGAACGTGCAAATGGGGATATTCACTTTATCATTGAAGATGACGGCAAAGGTTTCGACCCTCAGTGTTCGCTGGGTGGCAATCATTTTGGTTTGAGAATTATGCGAACGCGAGCAGAAAGGTCTGGCGGAGAATTCTCTTTTTCGTCTCATCTTGGAGAAGGAACGCAAATTCTCGCGAAATTTCCTATAGCAAAATCTGAGCAGGGAGGAAAATCGTGACACCTTCTCGTATTCTTTTGGCTGACGATCACGAATTATTCCGTGATGGGTTAGCTGGACTTATCAACGCACAACCAGACCTCGAAGTTGTAGCAGAAGCGGGGGATGGCTTAGAAGCTCTCAAATTTGCGCGTGATTTAAATCCAGACTTAATCGTGATGGATATTAATATGCCCATCTGTGATGGTTTGGAAGCAACCCGCCTGATTTGCACTGAGTTGCCTGGGTCACGAATTGTTACCCTCACCGTTCACGATGAAGATGAAAAACTCTTTGCCGCAATTAAAGCGGGAGCTGTTGGCTACTTGCTTAAGAGTACCAATAAGAATAATTTTCTGGATGGTATACGAAGGGCTTTGGCTGGTGAAGCGGCGTTATCTTCAAAAATAGCGACACGTGTAATAGATGAGTTTTCTAAGTTAATGAACCAATCCGTTGCCATAGCTTCAAGCGAAGAGACTCCCGATCTTACACACAGAGAGCGTGATGTTTTACAGCATATCGCAAGGGGGGCTACCGATAAAGAGATAGCGGCGGTGTTATCTATCAGTATTTACACAGTGAAAAGCCATGTGCGTAATATCTTGGGGAAATTACACGCGGTCAATCGGCGAGAGGCAGCACGGCTTGCGTCTCGGCATGGGTTGCTGGAAGATTGATGAATTAAGCAGGTCACGTTTGTAACGTGACTATTTAGGGGAATTTGTTTATCGTCAAGAATCAGCTTATTAAAGGGAGACAAGCCAAAATCAAGCGTGTTCCGGCGCGAAGCGGCATCCAAATCAAAAGAACTAGTTCGTTTTGGAAGAGTGATTATAAACATCACTCTTTTTTAGTTCCTCTTTCTGCTCACGATGGATAGACGCTTTTTACCCAGTTCGTTATGCTTGCCCAATGGAGCTACGCAATGTTTTTGTCATCGGCGATTCTTTATTTGCTGATACTTTAATTCAGTCATTGGGGGGAAGTGAGAATGTTGCTGTGATTGGTACAGCTCCTACTCCTGAAGATGCTTTGCCTATGCTAAAAGAGCAGAATCTTGATGCTGTGATTATGGCTGCGGCAGATGAAAACGTAGTCGTGGATTTTGCGCCTATCTTGATTGAAAATCCTGAGCTGGCGATTATTCGCGCAGATTTGAGTACCAAGCAAATGCAAGTGATTACGAACCAATCTATTGATGCTCGAATATCTGATTTGCTCTCTGCTATCGCCGATTTACCCAAGCGAAAAATGGTTGATGATGGAAAGGTTTTGAATGAAAAAAAAACGAATAATGGAGGAGAATCCTATGAAAATTAGACATAAGATCTGGAATTCATTTTGCGGAAGGTCTTTTGTGATTCTGTTTTTAAGTGGGGTTTTGTTGATGGGGGTATTCTATCAAGTATCTGCGGCGCCAAGCTTTCAATCTTCTGATGATGGGCAAGATATATTTGAAGTGATGTGTGTATCTTGTCATTCAGTTGGAGGAGGGGTGATTGTTGGCCCTGATTTGAAAGGGGTGCTTGAGCGGCGCGACAGAAATTGGGTAAGGGGTTTTATAAGCATGCCTGATCAGATATTGGCATCTGATGATCCAATTGCAATGGATATGCTGATTGAATTTAATAACATACCAATGCCAAATTTGGGGCTTACAGAGACAGATGTTGAAGCACTCTTGGCTTTTCTTGAGGGCGGAGAAAGTGTAGCGCCAGTTGTTGTTGACCTGCCTGCTGGAGATTTTGATCAGGGCGAAGCCATTTTTACCGGCGGGAAAGTTTTAACGGAAGGTGGCACACCTTGTATTGCCTGCCATTCCGTTGGCACTTTTAGTGCTCTCGGTGGCGGTAATTTAGGCCCCGACCTGACCCATGTTTATGATCGTTTTGGAAAAGTTGGGTTGGTCAGTGCAATTCAAAATATAGCTTTCCCCACTATGCAAGGTGTTTATGAAGGTAAAGATTTGACGGATCAAGAGATTGCAGATTTGTTGGCTTTCTTTACAACCGTTGATGTGGAAGGCGTAGAAAAAAACACTTCGGCTTTGTTTTGGATTGTTGGGCTTTTGGGTGCTGGCGCATTATTTGGCATCATGGCGTATTACTGGCCACGACAACGGGAAACTTTATCGGATCGCTTGAGAAAAGACGCAGGAATTACTTCAAGGAGGCATTCATGAAAGACTGGTCTAAAAAGAAGATTTCTCCCACCGAACGTAAATGGGAAGAGTTTTATCGTAACCGCCATCAACACGATAAGCGCGTACGCACAACACACGGCGTAAACTGTACAGGTAGTTGCTCTTGGGAAGTATTTGTCAAAGATGGCATCGTTACTTGGGAAATGCAGGCTACGGATTATCCTGAATTGGAAGAAGGTTTGCCTCCTTATGAGCCGCGCGGTTGCCAACGTGGCATTAGCTATTCTTGGTATCTTTATAGCCCTATTCGTGTCAAATATCCTTACGCACGTGGAGTATTGGTCGACCTTTGGCGCAAAGCAAAATCTATTCATGGCGACCCGGTTAAAGCTTGGGCAGCAATTATGGATGATAAAGAAGCGCGCAAAAGTTATCAACAAGCACGCGGTAAGGGTGGATTTAGACGTATTTCTTGGGAAGAATCGCAGGAAATTATCGCGGCATCAATGGTTCATACTACAAAGAAATATGGTCCTGATCGAATAGCCGGATTCTCTCCAATCCCTGCCATGTCGCAGATCAGTTATGCTGCCGGAAGCCGCTTTATGAGCTTGATGGGTGGCGTGATTATGAGCTTCTATGACTGGTATTGCGATCTCCCGCCTGCCAGCCCCGAGATCTGGGGGGAGCAAACAGACGTTCACGAATCTGCTGATTGGTTCAACTCGCGCTTTGTGGCTGTTGTTGGCGCAAACCTGAATATGACCCGTACACCTGATACGCATTTCATCTCAGAAGTGCGTCATGCCGGCGGGAAATTGACCGTCTTTGCTCCCGATTTTTCGCAAGTTGCAAAATATGCTGATTATTGGATCCCTGTTCACGCTGGGCAAGATACTGCTTTTTGGATGGCGGTTAATCATGTGATTTTGACTGAGTTTTATGTTCAGAAACAAGTTCCTTATTTTGTTGAATATCTCAAGAAATATACTGATATGCCCTTCTTGATTGAGGTCAATGAGAAGCGACCGGGCAAATATATACGAGCCAATCGTGTCGGTGAGTATAAAGATACTGAGCACGGTGATTGGAAACTGCTTATCTGGGATGAGAAGAGTGGGCGCGCACGCATGCCCAAAGGCACGATCGGTTTCCGCTGGGGCGAAAAAGAACAAGGTAAATGGAATTTGGAGCCAAAAGATGGCGTAACGGATGAAGAAATCGTCCCTGAATTAAGCTTTGCTGATACTCACGACGAAGTTGTCGAGCTTGAATTTGACGATTTTTCATCTGGGACGACAAACGCGCGCGGTGTCCCCGTACGTTATATCGAAACCGAAGATGGACGCATTGCCGTAACGACCGTGTTTGATCTTGTGATGGCGCAATTTGGCGTTGATCGTGGCTTCAGCGGCGACTACCCAGAAAGTTATGATGATGCAGAAGGCGTCTATACCCCAGCATGGCAAGAAAAATACACTGGTATCCATCAGGATACTTGTATCCGCTATGCTCGCGAGTGGGCAACGAATGGTGAAATGACCAACGGTAAGAATATGGTCATCATCGGTGCTGGTGCAAATCACTGGTATCACAATAACTTGCTTTACCGTTCATCTATTGTCGCATTGATGTTGACAGGCAGTGTAGGCGTAAATGGCGGTGGTTTAGCTCATTATGTTGGGCAAGAAAAACTTGTCAATGTTGGCTCTTGGGCAACTATCGCCTTTGCAACGGATTGGGGCATGGCTCCACGCCATCAGAATACGCCTTCCTTCCATTATGTCCATACCGACCAATGGCGTTACGAACGTGGCTACACAGCCTACGATGAGTTACCCAATAAACCAGCTAAAGACCACACCATCGACCATCAAGTTCGTGCGGTACGACGTGGATGGCTACCTTTCTTCCCTCAATTCAAACGTAATTCAATCGATGTCGTCATTGACGCGATGGAGAATGGTGCTAAAAACGATGCAGATGTTGTGAATTATGTTGTGGATCAATTCAAAGAAAAGAAACTAGATTTATCTGTTGAAGACCCTGATGCTCCAGAGAATTGGCCCCGTGTATGGGTGATCTGGCGTGGTAATGCTATTGGAACAAGTGCCAAAGGGCACGAGTTCTTCATGAAACATTATCTGGGCACGCATAGCACCGCCATCGCCGAAGAGCAAGCATTAGGACATACCAGCGAAGTTGTTTACCACAAACATGCCCCGGAAGGCAAGATGGATTTGGTAGTAGATCTTAACTTCCGTATGGATACATCTGCCCTTTATTCTGATATTGTCTTGCCTGCCGCTTCCTGGTATGAGAAAGACGATCTCAACACCACCGACATGCACACCTTCATCAACCCCATGCAGGCTGCTGTAAAACCTGCTTGGGAAGCTAAAAGTGATTGGGATATTTTCAAAACGCTGGCTCGCAAAGTGAGTGAGATATCCGAAACACATCTTGCTGAGCCATTCAAAGATGTGGTTATGTTGCCACTCAAACATGATACGCCCGATGAAATTGCTCAACCCCAAGTAGTGGATTGGCAAAAAGAAGATGATGTTGAGCCGATCCCCGGAAAGACCATGCCGCACTTCAAAGTAGTTGAACGGGATTATACAAAAATAGGCGAGCGTTTTGTCAGTTTGGGCAAAGGCGTGGAGAAAAATGGTGTTGCCGCACACGGGATTCGCATTGAAGTAGCTGATGAATATGACTATCTTAAACGCCAGCAACCTAGAACCTTTGATAAAAACAAATCTTCAACGGGAGAAGTTTTCCCATCCCTGGAATATGGACGACAAGTTTGTGAGACTATCTTGCGCCTAGATCCAGCCTCCAATGGAGAGTTAGCGCATCGTGCTTTTGTTGCAGAAGAAAAGAAAACTGGGCTTTCCCTTACAGATTTGGCAGAAGGCACACGCTCAACCCGCATTTCATTTTCTGACATCATAGCTCAGCCACGCCGAGTGCTGACAACCCCAACCTGGTCTGGATTAATCAATAAAGGTCGCGCTTATTCACCATTCACCTTTAATGTTGAAAGAATGGTTCCGTGGCGCACGTTGACGGGACGACAACATTTCTATCTTGACCATGAAGGCTATCTGGATTGGGGCGAACATCTCCCAGTCTATAAGCCACGACCAGATCACACCATGCTCGATGAAACTGAACGTAGTATGGCAGAAGCGCAGGGCAAGATGCTCAACTACATCACCCCGCATGGTAAGTGGAGCATCCACTCAACCTATTCTGATAATCATCGCATGATGACCCTTTCGCGAGGCAATTATCCTGTTTGGCTAAATACTAAAGATGCCGCCGAGATGGGAATCAAAGATAACGATTGGGTTGAACTCTTCAACGATAACGGCGTTTTCGTACAGCGCGCCATTGTCTCTGCTCGTATCCCCAGCGGAACAGTTTTTGTCTATCACGCCACTGAGCGGACGATCGGTATTCCAAAATCGAAATTGCGCGGAAATAAACGAGCCGGTATGAATAACTCTATGACCCGTGCTCGTCTCAAACCTGTGCTGATGTCTGGAGGATATGCCCAGTTCTCCTATTCGTTCAATTACTGGGGACCCACCGGCGTCAACAGAGACACATTCGTTTTCGTACGAAGAATTGATAAACCAGAATTCTAGCCTTGCTGCAAGGATAAAAGGAGCCACTTATGGATGTACGTACACACATGAGTATGATTTTCCACCTCGATAAATGTATCGGTTGCCACACCTGCTCAGTCGCATGTAAAAATCTATGGACTGACCGTAAAGGCGCAGAGTATATGTGGTGGAATAACGTAGAAACCCGCCCAGGAACAGGGTATCCCACTCAATGGGAGAACCAGGAACACTTCCGGGGTGGATGGGAGAAGAATAAAGGCGATCTCAAGCTGAAGCTACATACTCGCCTTCAGGGTATGCTCAAGCTATTTTACAATCCGAGCCTTCCTGGTTTGAGAGATTATTACGAACCCTTCACCTTTGACTATCAGAATCTATTCAACTCACCCAAAAAAGATGTTCAGCCGATTGCTGAACCTATCTCCATGATTACGGGAGACCCGATTGATATTGAAACGGGTCCCAACTGGGATGATGATCTTGGCGGGTCGAATATCTACGCTAAAAACGATCCTAATTTGGAAGATCTCCCTCAAGAAGTCCGGGAGCAGATGAATGAATTAGAGCGCTTAGTTTTCAACTACCTGCCGCGCATCTGTAATCACTGCCTTAATCCGGCTTGTGTAGCGGCTTGTCCATCAGGTGCAATTTATAAACGTGAGGAAGATGGCGTTGTTCTGGTAAACGAAAATGATTGTAGGGCTTGGCGCATGTGTGTTGCCGCCTGTCCCTACAAAAAAGTGTATTACAACTGGAATACGGGCAAATCAGAGAAGTGTATTCTCTGCTTCCCACGTATGGAAACGGGACAAGCTCCAGCCTGTGCACATTCCTGTGTTGGACGCATTCGTTATATGGGCGTGCTTCTCTACGATGCAGATCAGATTCCACATGCCGCCAACGTGCCAGATGATGAACTGATTGCCGCTCACCGAGAGATGATTCTCGATCCCTTTGATCCTAAAGTAATTGCCGCAGCCAAAGAAAATGGCATCGGTGATGATTGGATTGAATCTGCTCAAAACTCCCCTGCTTATAAATTTGTCAAAGAATGGGAGATTGCATTGCCCTTACACCCGGAATTCCGCACAATGGTGATGATGTATTACATCCCGCCCTTGTCACCAGTTGTCAGCGTGACCGAAAAGAGTCTCTTCCGCCTTGACCTGATGCAAGAAGATTATGACTTCGAACTATTTGATCGTCTTGATGCTGCTCGCCTCCCAATCAAATATCTGGCAAATTTGTTTTCTGCGGGCGATGAAGGCATTATCCGAACAGTATTGCGTAAATTGCTGGCAGTCCGTATTTATATGCGCCGAAAGACTGTTCACGGCAAAGTGGATAGCGTCTCTCGTAAAACATTGGCAGAGGCTGGCCTCACTGAAGAACAAGCCATTGATATGTACAAAATGACAACTCTGCCCACAATGGAAGAACGCTTTGTCTTCCCGAATTATCACCGTGAGATGAGCATCGAATCGATGTTGGATCCCCTAACGCATAAAGGCGAAGTTGGTCTGGGCTATATCCATAAACCCGAGAGAGGTGAGTAATGGACAGCCTATTACTAATGGCAGAAGCCTTGCGTTACCCGCATCCTGGGCAAGTTAATGCGCTCTATACAAAAGTTTCCAAGCTGAATGGTCAGCTTGGAAATAAATCCTTTACTGATTTCCTGACAAAAATCGAATCTCTTTCACTCAGTGAGCAAGAAGAACTATTCACTCGCACTCTAGACCTTAGCCCTTTGGCAGCTCCTTATGTTGGCTACCAAATTTGGGGAGAGAGCTATAAGCGTGGTGAATTCATGGCACAGCTTAACCACGAAATGAAAGTGAACCAGATTGATTTAGAAGGTGAGTTGCCCGATCATTTACGCCCGATCTTGCAGTATCTGAGTATTTCATCTTCACCATTACCAGAATTAATTGAAGTGCTCGAAACATCAATAAAATCGATGCGCAATTCCCTGAAAAAGACTGAGAAAGACAACCCCTATTTGCTTCTCTTTGACGCAATAGGCACAGCATCCAAGTCTTTACAGGTCGCCGAATCAAGTGCTGAGTAAACTGAGAATTTTCGGAGAATAGATTATGGACTGGAACCAACTCCTCTTTGTTGTATTTCCCTACGTTTCAATTACCCTCTTTATCGCGGTAACGATCTACCGAGTAAAATACCGCCCCTTTACCATTTCAAGCCTCTCATCCCAGCTTCTTGAAGGCAAGCAACTCTATTGGGGATCAATCCCCTTTCATCACGGGATTCTGTGGATATTGCTTTTCCATCTAATAGCACTCCTCACCCCTAAAGCGCTTTTGCTTTGGAACGCCGTTCCCATACGTTTATATCTGCTGGAGATCAGTGGCTTTATTCTAGGGTTATGGGCTTTGGGCGGCGTTGTGCTCCTCTTCTGGCGACGCATGACAGTAGCCTATATTAAGGCTGTCACAACACCAATGGATATTGTTGTTCTCCTGCTAACCCTTGTCTCCATTCTTACGGGTGTCCTCACCGCTGCCCTCTATCGTTTTGGATCGGTCTGGTTTACGGGTGTTTTTACACCATATTTATGGTCTATTCTCACCCTGCAACCTCGCCCAGAGCTGGTTGCTCCGCTCCCGTGGCTGGTGCAATTGCACCTCTTCAACAACTTTGCTCTGTTGGCATTATTGCCTTTCTCGCGGCTCGTTCACATCCTTTCCTGGCCCCTCGATTATCTAGTCCGCCCATGGCAAATCGTGATCGGGATGGTAAGCCGCAAAGCCACAAAGTAATACGGGATAAAGCGCAGCATACTCAAATTTGGGTTTGCCTCCCATTAAACAGCAGTTGATTCGGCAATAAACAGATTGCCCCATTCTAGCCTTCCCCCTGAGGGGGGTAGAGGGGGGCAGGGTGTCAGGAAATTTTATTTACAACTTATATCTTATCGAGGAGAATCATGCCAGAAAAACGTACAGCTTACAGAGTTCTAGCCCTTAACACGATCGCATTTACTGTTTGTTTCGCAGCGTGGATGTTGAATGGCGTCTTGGTCACATTCCTGGTAGACAACCGTATCTTCGATTGGAACGCGGCTCAGATGGGTATGCTGATCGGCATCCCGGTCCTGACGGGATCGCTTATGCGTTTGCCTCTCGGCGTGCTAACCGATAAATATGGCGGTCGCCCTGTTTATGCCCTTCTGATGCTACTCAGTGCCGTTCCTATGTTCATGCTTGGGCAAGCCAATTCCTATAACGAGTATATGATTTACAGCTTAGGCTTCGGCATGACAGGTACATCCTTTGCCGTTGGTATCGCCTTTAGCTCAGTCTGGTTTTCAAAAGAACGCCAAGGCACTGCGCTGGGCATCTTTGGCGCAGGTAACGCTGGTGCGGCGCTGACTACTTTAGGTGCTCCAAGTCTCCTTCGCTGGTTAACCAATAACGGTGAAAATCTTGAAAACTGGCGTAAATTGCCTGCTTATTATGCTGTTGCCCTCGTGGTGATGGCGGTGTTCTTTTACCTCTTCACCACCAATCGCAAGCCAGAAAATGGACAACGCTCCCTCGTCCAGATGTTGGCTCCGCTCAAGCAAGTACGCGTCTGGCGTTTTGGTTTGTATTATTTCCTGGTGTTTGGCGGTTTTGTTGCCTTGGCTCAATGGTTGGTTCCTTATTATGTCAACGTCTATGCGATGACAATTGTGACCGCTGGATTACTAACCTCGATCTTCTCTCTCCCCTCTGGCGTTATTCGAGCGCTTGGCGGCGTTTTATCGGATAAGTTTGGCGCACGAGCCGTAATGTATTGGGTCTTTGGATTTATTGCCGTATGTAGCTTCCTCCTTTTCTTCCCCAAAATGAGTATTGAATCACCCGGCAGCGGTGTGATGGCGCGTCGATCTGGCACAGTTACCTCTGTCACTGCTAACGAAATTCAGGTGGATGATACAACCTACAGTTTGATCCCCAAAGTGGATGTTGAATATGGAGCTGATGAAGTTATCTTGTTGCCCAGAATTAACACATGGCAAGACGCCAATGTAGAAGTTGGTGACCAAGTTGCCAAGAAAGAATTATTAGCCAGTGGTGTGACGCATATCTACTTCCAGGCGAATGTGTGGGTCTTCACCTTCTTTGTCTTCATCATCGGTATTGCGATGGGAATCGGCAAGGCTGGTGTCTATAAATTTATCCCTGAATACTTCCCAACAGAAGTTGGTGTTGTCGGCGGTATCGTCGGCGTGGTTGGCGGTTTGGGTGGATTTGTTTCCCCGATCATCTTTGGGAGTTTGCTCAAATCTATTGGCTTGTGGACAACGACGTGGATATTCTTTTTCTTCATTACCATGCTCTGCTTGATTTGGATGGGGCTTTCTGTGCGAAAAAATGCGAAGAAGAGAGAAGTTGAAGCCTGATAATTTGCCTGTTCATTTTAACGAAATAGATTCGTCTTCTGGATAATTGCTCATTGAACGATAGCAAGCCTAAAGATTCGCGCGAACCGCAGTTATTCATCCAGTAAAAAAAGTAAATAGTAAATTACCACAAGCCTTGCAAGAAGGAGAAAATATGGCAAGTTATATTGAGAATTGGGACGTTGAAGACGAAGAATTCTGGGAATCAACAGGAAAAAAGATTGCCAATCGTAATCTCTGGATATCTATCCCTAGTTTATTAATGGGATTTGCTATTTGGCTATGCTGGAGCGTTGTGACCGTTCAGATGAAAAATATGGGCTTTCCCTTTGACACGGTGCAGTTGTTCACCTTATCTGCAATTGCTGGCTTATCGGGTGCTACGCTTCGTATTCCAAACTCCTTCTTGATTGCGATTGCAGGCGGAAGAAATGTGATTGCGCTGACCACTGCTTTGCTTATTGCGCCTGCTTTGGGCTTGGGATTTGCTCTGCAAGACATCAACACTCCTTTTACAACCTTTGCTATTTTGGCTGCTTTTTCAGGTTTGGGCGGCGGAAATTTCTCTTCTTCGATGTCGAACATCAATTTCTTTTTCCCGAAACGGATGCAAGGAATGTCTCTTGGGTTGAACGCTGGGTTTGGCAATATCGGCGTGAGCGTGATGCAAGTTTTGATCCCCTTTGTTGTAACCTTCGGTCTCTTCGGCGCATTGGGCGGTGAAGGGTTATCTGTGAATGGCGAAATATTTTATATCCAAAATGCTGGTTTTGTATGGGGTCCTATTTTGCTTGTACTTGCTTTGGTTGCCTGGTTTGGAATGAATAGTCTCTCAACCGCTACGCCAAATCTTGGCTCAACTTCATCAGCGTTACCGAAAATTTTGGGTTTGATTGGAGTCGGCGGCTTAGGTGCTGCGATTGGTCTCTATCTTTTGCTTGGTTTAGAACTTAATATGTGGCTCGTTTTGCCTATAACCATTGTTGCTACCGTCTTTATGATGAAAGCCATTCCGGGTGAAATTAAATCAAATCTGGATGTCCAGTTTGCAATTTTCAAAAATAAGCATAATTGGATTATGACTTATCTCTACACAATGACCTTCGGCTCTTTCATTGGGTATTCTGCTGCTTTCCCTTTGCTTATTCGCGTGGTTTTCGGTGAATTACCTGATGGTAGCATTAACCCCAATGCTCCCAATCCCTTTGCCTATGCTTGGCTTGGACCGCTAGTTGGCTCTCTTGCGCGTCCAATTGGGGGCTGGATTTCAGACAAAGTCGGCGGCGCAAAAATCACCCAATGGGATACGATTGTGATGATCTTTTCCACGCTGGGCGTTGCTTATTATGTCAAGCAAGCCAGCGCATCCAATCAGCCAGAACTCTTCTTTACTCCTTTCCTGATCCTTTTCCTGATCTTGTTCATTACCACAGGGATTGGCAACGGCTCTACTTTTAGGATGGTGCCCATCATCTTTAAGCCTTCAGAAGCAGGTCCGGTTTTGGGCTGGACGGCAGCAGTTGCCGCTTATGGCGCATTCATTATCCCCAGAGTTTTTGGCCAACAAGTCAAAGCTGGAACGCCAGAATTTGCTCTTTACGGGTTTGCGATATACTACTTTACCTGCTTAATTCTCAACTGGTATTACTATGCCCGCAAAGGTGCGGAAATCGAGTGCTAAATGAATATTCTTGAAGAAATTCTAGAGGAATCAGCATCTAGGCATAAATCTTTATGCCCTCGACAAGTGCTCGGCTCGCGCGTGGCGTTAGCTGGCGCGGCGGCAGTCAACATGGATGTGCCCCGAGACGACAAGCGGTTGCTTGTAATCGTAGAAACTGATGGCTGCTTTGTCTCTGGTATTGAAACTGTTACTGGCTGCGGCGTTAACCATAGAACACTCCGCGTAGAAGATTACGGGAAAATAGCTGCCACTTTTATCAATGTCAAAACCGGAGAAGCTGTACGCGTAGCACCCCGGCTGGATGTGCGCCAACGTGCCCGAGATTACGCCCCAGACGAAAAACGACGCTATTATGCAATGCTAAAGGGCTACCAAGATATGCCCGAAAAAGAATTGCTCACCATCGAGAAAGTTGCACTAACTGAGCCAATCGAGTCGATTGTTAGCCGTGCGGGGGTGCGTGTCAATTGCGATAACTGTGGCGAAGAAATTATCAATGAGCGCGAAATCCTTCAAGACAAACATACTTTGTGTATCGCATGTGCGGGGGTTGCTTATTACAAAACCGTGTTGCCCAGAGATATTCTTTTGTTTGCTGCATCAGGAATTGGAGTAGAAAAATAAAAAGCGCAGATGTTAAATTTGTCCATTATTCCTTTATAACTTCAAAGAATATGACATGTAATTGCTCAAAATATAAGACTGTTTTGTCACGATGATTTTGAGCAGCTATTATCTGTGTCTTCGGATACTGCTGTTAAAAAAGTGATTACGGTATCAGTGTAAGTGCAATAATGATGATATGTTTTACTGCAAATGATCTTAGGGTATGGAATAATGGAGATAATCAAGCATTATCTAGTAATTACTCAAACAGATATTCAAGCAGTGCATCAGTAGCTATTGCTTTAATTGATTCTTGCCCTTGAAGTTTTCCTTAGGAATCAATTTCCTTATCACTCCAAAGGTTTTGCAGTTTCTAATGCTTTGACCAATTCTTCAACTTTGATGGGTTTGCTGACATAATTATCCATTCCCAATGATAGGTATTTTTCACGATCACCTTCCAACGCGTGAGCAGTCATGGCGACGATATAAGGTTGTTGGCTTTTTGGCAACTCTGCTCTAATTTTGCGCGTGGCTTCATCTCCATCCATTTCTGGCATCTGAACATCCATTAAAACGACATCGTATGATTGACGTTCCAGAGCTTGTAAGACTTCAACACCATTACCTGCAAGGTCTGTCTGATAGCCTAAACGTTTGAGAATATGTATAGCAACTTTCTGATTAATTGGATTATCTTCAGCAAGTAAGATACGAAGTGGATGCCGTTCTCCTAAACTTCTATCAAGCGCAACTACTTTTTTAGGTTCTTCGATCTTGATGGGAGATAACTCTATGGCACCGAGCAGCACATTGAAAAGGTTGGAGGTCTTGATGGGCTTGTTGAGAAAAGCAGTAATCGTTTTATCTGCGGCTCTAGGCTTGGTTCTTCCCATTGAAGATAAAATGATGACGGGGAAGGTTTTCTCCTGCCAAATACTTTCAATTTCTTTCACGAGCATAAAACCGTCCATCTTCGGCATTTGCATATCCAAAATAGCAATATCAAATATCTGATTTTCTTTGATCAGCTTTAGTGCTTCTTGACCCGAAGATACAGCTTGGGGTTTCATTCCCCATGATTCCGTCTGCTTGATCAATATCAAGCGGTTGGTGGCATTATCATCGACGATCAAGACGCGTTTGCCTTCCAATTGTGGTTGAACGCCCAGTGTTATAAGGGGTTTTGCATCAGATTTGATATCTGCCTGAATAGTGAAATAAAAAGTAGAGCCTTTGCCTGCTTCACTTTCAACCCACATAGTTCCGCCCATATTTTTAGCCAATTTGCTACTAATTGCCAGCCCCAAACCTGTACCACCGTATTTACGCGTTGTGGACGTATCAATTTGACTAAAGCTCTTAAAGAGGCGGTCAAGTCTATCAGCGGGAATCCCAATCCCTGTATCGCGGACGCTGAACTCTAGTTCATGGAGATCATTTTTTATTAATTTTGTTCTAACGTGAACAACCACTTCCCCACTTTCTGTAAATTTGATAGCATTGCCCAATAAATTAACCAGAATTTGACGGACATAGGTGACGTCTCCGAGTATCACTGGAGGCGTATCTGTTTCAATGAGATATGCTAGGTCTAGCATTTTTCCAGCGGCTTTTTCAGCGAGGAGATCTAGTGCAGTTTCGACACATTCTCGAATATAGAATGGTTGTTTTTCTAATTTTACTTTGCCTGCTTCAAGTTTTGAAAAATCAAGAATATTGTTAATTACAGCTAGTAGGGTTTCGCTACCCCCTCGAGCTGTTTCTACAAAATCCTGTTGTTCTGAATTGAGGGGCGTATCTAAAAGTAAGCCCGTCATGCCATAAATTGCATTTAAAGGGGTACGGATTTCATGACTCATATTTGCTAGAAAATCGGCTTTGGCTTGTGTCGCGGCTTCGGCAGCATTCTTTGCTTCTTCTAAGGCCAACATCGTTTCGATTCGGTCGCTAATATCTTCTTTGACAGCTATATAGTGCGTTGTTTTACCGTCTGGATTGATTATGGGGGAGATGGATGCTGATTCCCAGAAATAGCCACCAGCCTTATTTTTATTATGGAATTCGCCTCGCCAAGTCTCTCCTTTTGCCAAAGTTTCCCAAAGATTTTTATAAAATTCAACACCATGCTCCCCTGATTGCAAAATGCGAGGATTATTTCCTGTTGCTTCTTCTGATGTGTAGCCTGTAATTTTTGAAAAGGCTGGGTTTGAATATTCGATTGCACCGTTCAAATCAGTAATAACAATTGCCGCAGGGCTTTGGGATGTTGCAAGAGATAGCTTATGAAGTTTTTCTTCGGCTTTCTTTTGCTCGGTAATATCACGCACAACAACCAGCAAGCGTTTTTCTTTACCAATTTTTTGAATGCGCCCTGTTATCGCTACAGGGAAACGCTCGCCATTGGCGCGTATATTGACCGTCTCGAAGGCTTCATTTGAAATATTCTCTTCGCTTTGCTCATCAGGAATCAAGGCCTGATTTTCGGGTGGCACCATATCGAGGACAGTTTTTGTGATGAATTCTGCGTGTGTCCACCCAAACATCTCGCAGGCGCGCTTGTTCACATCCAGAACCTTGCCAGAGATGGTTTCGACAAAAATCGCATCATTGACTCCATTGAAGATTCCACGGAAACGTGCTTCGTACTGGAGAAGAACCTGATGCTGTGCTTTTATCAAACGGTCTGCATATCTGACTCTAAAAAAGAGAATGCCATAGAGTGTGGATAGTATTGCAACAACGCCAAGAATTATTTTGCGTTGCGCTTCGTCTGTGCTGGTTCACCGTGAAATGGAATTTTGGCAGCCATGTTATAGTTCACAACTGGAGACCAAAACCATGAGCAAAAAACGCAAATACTACACGCCAGAAGAAAAAGTTCGCCTACTGAAAGAACAT
>Ga0209361_1001107_pt1 | contig 20084 bp, 20 predicted proteins | sample SaaInlV_200m_DNA_3_FD_184657 | JGI IMG/M metagenome (GOLD analysis project Ga0209361, IMG submission 184657) | Marine microbial communities from expanding oxygen minimum zones in the Saanich Inlet - SI037_S4LV_200m_DNA (SPAdes) (version 2) | ecosystem: Environmental > Aquatic > Marine >... | reverse complement strand
TTTCGATTGGTTGATTACCTGCCCCCGAAGCGTTCAAGACAGTTTACCCGCTCGAATAAAAAAAGTCAATAAACTCGCATTGCAATTACCACAAGAATGTTTCCGAGTACTATTTTTGTACGGAGAAAAAACAGACACAAATGCGCGCGAATTAAATTTACACGTTGAACTTGAAGTGCATCACATCGCCATTTTGCACGATGTACGATTTTCCTTCCTGCCGAAGTTTTCCTGCGTCACGCGCGCCCGGTTCCCCATTATTTTCTGTGAAATCCGAGTACGCGATCGTGTCGGCTTTTATAAATCCTTTTTCGAAATCCGTGTGAATCGCTCCGGCCGCCTGAGGAGCGGTGTCACCGATGCGGATCGTCCACGCACGAACTTCTTTTGGTCCAGCGGTGAAATATGTTTGGAGTCCGAGCAACTCGAAACTTTTTTGCGTGAGCGACTCGAGTCCTGATTTTTCGGCACCGAGTTCTGAGAGAAACTCGATTCGTTCCGCTGGATCGAGTTCCGACAATTCCGCTTCAGTGCGCGCGCAGATTGGCACGACGGGAATTTTCGAAAATTTTTCTCCGAGTTTTTCGCGAAATCGAGATTCGTCCCAGTTCACAAAATTTTCTTCGCTCGTGTTTGCGACGATTAAAAATTTCTTGTTGGTCAACAGGTGTGCCTGTTTCAAAATTTTCAGTTCGTCCTCATTCAAATTCTTTTCGAGTTCTCTCGCGAGATTCCCCGATTCTAAAATCGGTTTGACCTGCTCCAAAACAGCAAGTTCTGCTTTTGCTTCTTTTTCTCCCGAACGCGCTTTTTTTGTCACGCGATCAAGTTGTTTGAGCACTGATTCGAGATCGGCGAGAACCAGTTCGGTGAGAATAATTTCAAAATCTTCGCCCGGATTCACTCGCGCAGAAACGTGGTGCACATCCGAATCTTCAAAATCCCGCAGCACGTGCGCAATCGCCTGGCATTCGCGGATGTGACTCAAAAATTTATTTCCCAATCCTTCGCCCTGACTGGCGCCAGCGACCAGTCCCGCAATATCGACAAACTCGATCGCAGCGGGCATCACGCGTTCGGGAGAAACAATTTCTGCCAATTTTCCAAGTCGCGCGTCCGGAACGTTCACGATCCCGATATTTGGATCGATCGTACAAAATGGAAAATTTTCCGCCGCGGCATTCTTCGCGCCAGTGAGCGCGTTAAAAAGCGTTGATTTTCCAACATTCGGGAGACCGACAATTCCAATTTTCAAATTCATCTTTTTTCAAAAAAGTTCACGAGCAGTGTACAAATTTGAAATAATTTTTCAATTCAGGAAAGCCCTTTTTCTTGACGAAAATTTGTGTTCGGGATAAGTTCGTTGTGACTGGAATGTACGTGGTTTTCCTTGAATTTTTCTCCTAATCACCACGACAAGGGAGCTTGAATCAGTCTCGTCTTCGGGCGAACGTACGAGCACCCACTTGAAACCTTTGCAGGAAAAAACCTCCTGCGGAGATCACGGCATTCTGGTGAAGAACCTCGTCTCTGCGGGGTTTTATTTTATTGGGCTAAAAAACTGTCACAGTGGGGATTCTTTTCGGTTCTCTTTTTTGGTACAAAAGGGGGTTGACTTTCTGAGAGAACATTGACAATTCGCTCGTTTTGTGCTAAAAATAAATCCTTACTTGTTTCTGTGTTTTTTTAAAAATACAAAACAAGTAGTTCTTTGACACTTTCAGACGTATTTTATTTGGGATGAAGTCAATGAGTACTGGCTCGAGATCAGTATTTTTCGACTTCATTCAATAAATTAAATCAAACAAAAATTAAAAGTATGAAAAATTTAGTTATGGCAATATTGTTCCTGTTTGCCACAGGATTTAGTACGTTAAACGCACAAATTATAAATGAGCATGGAATAGAAATAATTCCATTGGGATCTGATGTATTTCATTTTGTGGGAGAAAATTTTACAGAAATGGGAACTATCGGAATTACAAATACTGGATCCCTGCCAGTTGAACTGTTTAGTATTTCTTTCAGAAATGTGGGAAATGCAAACGTAAATCAGCTTGCAAATGTCGCAATGTATGATGTAAATCCGTGGCAGGTTTCTGCACAAACGGTAATCAGCAATGAGAATGTTCAATTTGATCTTAGTAACGGAGTTGCGAGTGGTTCTATTTTAAATGTTGGTGACACAATTATTTGGGAGATTCGAGCCGATGTTATTTCTGCTTCTATCGATGATACGATTCGATTTCAGCTTGCGGAACTAGTTACGAAGAAACAATTGGCATCTGGTGTTTCTACCAGTGTTCTAGAAATTGAGGAAAGTTCTTCTGAAGGAATGCTTACAAAGCATATTTTGGATCCTGGTTTTATGACCGCAGTGGAGCCATTTTCTTCGGCAACTGAACTCTCCGTATTTCCAAATCCAACAACAAGGTTCATTCGCATTTCTTCTTCCGAGGAAATCAAAAAAATGAATTTGTTTGATCAAATGGGACAACTCGTTTGGTCGGGAAAAGGAAATAATATTGATGTTTCTGCGATGGCAAAAGGCGCATATTTTCTTAAGATGAAAATGCCATCCGGGAAAATTACAACAAAACTAATTATCAAAGACTAAAAAATACGACTGAATAGTGTTTTCTCCCCCGTTTGTTTTACAAGCGGAGAGTTTTTTTATTTCAAAAAACTGTCGTGCAATGTTTCGAACGCGAGTTTCATGTCTTTTTTCTCCACAAAAAAACAAAATCCTGTGTACGTCGAAGAGACTTCGATTAGGTTTATATTTTGGAGTGTTATTTTCTGAATCAATGCGTGCAACAGCCCTGGCGTTTCAAAATATTCCGCGGAAAACTGCACTTCCACACACGCTACATTTTGATTCTGATACTTCGGTTCTTCTTGCACGATTTCATGAAGCAGTGGGGCAAAACGGTTGTCGATTGTAAGTGTAATTTCACGAGAGTTTTCAGATTGGCTAAAAAATCCATGCTGTTTTTCGAGTTCGTCAAAAAGTTTTGAAAGCTGCTGATGTACGCGTCGTGTCTGCGGAAATGTAGTCGTACAGAGATTGGAATAAATCAAAATCGTCCGAAATTTAAACGGTTTTTGTTGTCGAAGCTGGCGATCAGATTCTCGTTGCATTCGTGACAATGCCATCAGGAGTGCAGTCGAAGTAATTTCTTTTTTTGTCCGTGCTTCAATTAGAGGCTTGAGATATTTTGCAAGTTGCGTGAGATTAAAAAGACGGTTCGAAAACCCGTGCTCCAACAGTGGATTTCCAGAGACGATTTGTTCGATTGCGTCGGATATTTTGAGCATTTTTGTTTCAAATATAACAGGCTATGAAATTATTCTTCTTTTTTATATAAAAAATGGCTTCAAATCGCAAATCGAAAAGAATGAGGGCGAAAATATTTTAACCATTTAAAAAATATTTGATCCAGCTTTCGCGACGGAGTGCTGATAAATTTAAGACCTTTTGAGCTTTTGAGCTTTTGCCCCCCGAGGAAATGAGGGGCACTTTTTTATTGTAAAAAATGGGAAAAAGGATAATTAAAATCTTTTTTCGTTCTATTTATAACAATTACTGATGTATTTATAACATTTTTGTATATAAAATTAACTTCATTTTTTTGTGAATTATAACTGAGATACTTCTTAACCTTTTTTCTCATGTCCCACATTGAGAACGGCAACGGCACCCCGGAAGGGGATCACATGAACAGTCAGGAACGATTTGAACAAGAATTGGGACAATTCACCTCGATTCTTTCTCAGATGGATGAGATCAAACGGGGAGTAACCGAATTCAATCTCGATCCGCAATTGGCGCTTAATCAAGTTGAGTTAATACGAAAGATGGCTCAAAAAATGAATTTTGGAAATGGGTTAATCGAACAATTATTAAGAAGAACAGATCAAATTATGTCGCGAATGCAACAAGAGATTGCGTATGTGAACGATATTTCATTTCAAACAGGAGTGGAAATGCTTGAAGATCGTCCAAATTTACGATTAGGTGGACCGGTCATGAATGCAATTAGAGAAACGCAACAACGAGTCCAAAGACAACTTTCAATGAATTCAGAGAAAGAACAATGGCCCATGGGTATTCCGGAAGAGAATCACATGAGATTGGGTATGCGGGAACGGTTTGAAAATGAATGGGAGCAATTCACCACCTCTATTCTTTCACAAGTTGATGAGATTAATCGAGAAGGAGTAACGTTAAGTGTTGATCAACGGTTTGGTCTAATTCATTCAATTCAAAAAATTGTTGAAGAAACACGATTTGAATCTCGATTGCGTGAAGAATTACAGCGAATCGCGGTTCAGATTTATGATGAAATGTAACAAGAAATTATATTTATAAAAAAACTCCCGCCATTTCGGCGGGAGTTTTTGGGTATAAAAAAATTCTCTTTCACTTCGGACGCAAAACGACCATGGATTTACCTATTTGGGAATCAACTTTAAACCAAACAGTTCTTGCTTCAATGTTAAAAAATTTAATGAAGCGTACCAATAAAGCCTCTGTAAAGGCGGTATTCCATCCGCACATTCCCGTACGGATACCTTGTTACGACTTAAGCCCAGTTACTGGTTTCACCTTAGGCCACTCTTATTGAGCAGACTTTGGGCGCCCCCAGCTTCCATGCCTTGACGGGCGGTGAGTACAAGACCCAGGAACATATTCAACGTGCCATGACTGATACACGTTTACTAGCGATTCCAGCTTCACGAAGTCGAGTTGCAGACTTCGATCCGAACTGAGATCAGTTTTCTCCGATTGGCTGAGCATTGCTGCTTCGCTTCGGTTTGTACTGACCATTGTATTGTGGGTGTAGCCCCAGGCATAAGGGCCATGCTGATTTGACGTCATCCTCACCTTCCTCCGGTTTATGACCGGCGGTCTCCTGTGAAAATACAACACAGGACAAGGGTTGCGCTCGTTCACGGACTTAACCGCACACCTCAAGGCACGAGCTGACGACAACCATGCAGCGCCTGTCATCTATCCAGCCGAACTGACCTAATTGTTTCCAAAAAGTATAATAGAGATGTCAAGCCTGGGTAAGGTTACTCGCTTATTAACGAATTAAACCCCGCAATCCACCGCTTGTGTGGGTCCCCGTCTATTCCTTTGTGTTTTAAGCTTGCGCTCGTACTACACAGGCGGCATGCTTATCGGGTTACCTTAGGCACAGAGACCAGGTCGAGGGTCCCTACACCGAGCATGCATCGTTTACGGCGTGGACTACAGGGGTATCTAATCCCTTTCGCTCCCCACGCTTTCGTCCCTGAGCGTCAGTAAGTGGCCAGTGCGCTGCCTTCGCTTTTGGTGTTCCTGTGCATATCTACGGATTTTACCCCTACTTGCACAATTCCACGCACCTCTCCACTACTCTAGTGTACCAGTTTGGATTACAGCACCGATGTTGAGCACCGGTATTTCATAACCCACTTGATACACAGCCTGCGGACGCTTTACGCCCAATAATTCCGGATAACGCTTGCACCTTACGTATTACCGCGGCTGCTGGCACGTAATTAGCCGGTGCTTATTCATGAGGTACCGTCAGATCTTCTTCCCTCATAAAAGGTGTTTACAACCCGAAGGCCGTCATCCACCACGCGGTGTCGCTCCGTCAGACTTTCGTCCATTGCGGAAGATTCTTTACTGCTGCCTCCCGTAGGAGTATGGGCCGTGTCTCAGTCCCATCGCGCCTGGTCATGCTCTCACACCAGGTACCCGTCATAGCCTTGGTAAGCCATTACCTTACCAACAAGCTGATAGGCCGCAAGCACCTCCCGTACCGATAAATCTTTACTCTTTCGAGACCATCCGGTATTAGCTGACCTTTCGGCCAGTTATCCCTGAGTACGGGGCAGCTACTTACGTGTTACTCGCTCGTCCGCCACTTTCACACAAAAAAGTAAACTCTTCTGTGATCACGTTCGACTTGCATGTATTAAACGCACCGCCAGCGTTCATCCTGAGCTAGGATCAAACTCTTCTTAAAAAGTTTGAAACTCAGAAAAAATTCTGGTTCCTATTGCAGGGTTTTTCGAAACCCTGCGAAAAATATAATTCCAAAGAAATTAACGTTGATTTTGCTATTTTGCTGCGTCCGAAATGAAAAAGAACTTTGTTTGTGCCGCTTTTTGTCGACGCTTCTAGGTCGAACGGCCAGGCGATTTTATTGAAGGAAGTTCGATTGTCAAATTTTTTTCGTCGGATTTTTTCGAGGATTGATTTTCTCTGGGAAATTCGTACGATTGTGGCGATGGGAATTCAGATTTTTTTTGTGGCAATCGGCGTAATTTTTTTACTCGGTATTTTCGTGATTTTCCTGCGCCGGAAGCGGAAATTGTCCGGTTCTGATTTTCAAAAATTTTCGACAAAAATCCTCGAAACAAAAACGCTCGATCCAGCGCACGCGATTCTAGAATCGCACAAGATTTTTGCGGCGGCACTCGGCAAAATTATTGGTGAAAACGCAAAAAAGATGACGGCGGCGGCACGCGTTTCCCAGTTTCAAAAACGATTTCCAAACCAAAAACAGATCTGGAATTTTCACCGATTGCGCAACCGGATCGCGCACGAAACCGATGCGCGCGTCTCGTCGGTGCAGGCGGATCAGGCACGGGAAAATTTCGTCCGAGCACTGCGATCACTCACGCGCTGAGATTTTTTAAAAATTTCTCCAAACTCTCGCGCCAGTCTGGCGGCGGCGGCGTTTTTGAATTTTTCAGTCGCGAATTTTTCGGACGTTTTGCAGCACGAGAAATTTCGGCAGCAGTGATTTTTTTCACTGAATTTTTGCGTCCGGAAATTTCTAAAAATTTTTCTGCGAACTCCACCCAACTCACCGCGGGCCCGGAGTTTTGGAAATGAAAATGTCCGCTCGCGGGCGAATTTTTTACTAAAAATTTCACGACGTGTTCTGCCAAATCCGCGGCAAAAGTGGGACGCCCGATTTCGTCCGCGACAATGCGCAGTTCCAAATTTTCGCGCGATTTTTCCAAAATTTTCTCGACAAAATTTTCTCCGAATTCTCCGATCAGCCACGACGTTCGCACATTCCACCAGCGGATTTCGGAATTTTCTAAAATGTGTTCCGCACGCGATTTTGTTTCTCCGTAAAAATTCAGCGGCGCGCGTTCAAAATTTTCTGGAATTTCAAAATTTTCCGGCGCATCAAAAACGTAGTCCGTCGAAAAATGCACGATCGGAATTTTGTACGCGACGAGATTTTTCAAACTTGAAACGTTCACCGCTTCACATTTTTCCCGTTCGGATTCCGCACGATCAACCGCCGTCCAGCCCGCGCAGTCGACGATTTTTTCAAAACTTTCCGGCAGATTTTTTTCGAAAAAGTTCGCGATCGAATTTGTATTTTCCAAATCGAGCGTGCTCCGATCGGGCGCCAAAAATGTAATTTTTTCGCGGTCAAAAATTTTACGAAATTCGGTGCCGAGCATTCCGGTGCCGCCGAGAAGAAGTATTTTCACGCGGAAGTTGTACCAAAAAACAAAAAACTCGTCCACCGGGGACGAGCTTTCAACACTCTTTTTGAGTAAGCCGAGTTTTGTCGTGGGTCGTCATTTCTCTGATCCCGAAAATTTTTTTCGGTGTCATCGGCAGGACCAAACTTCAGATCAATCGCGGGAAAAACACCGCTTTCCGAGTCTGGGCCATCTGCTTCTCCGCCGGGAGGGTTTACCATCTCGCGATTTTGAAACCGCGCGAACGGACGCACATTGCGCGTCCAGCTTTTCACCGTTCCCCCAGAAAACTGGGGACGTTTTGTCTCTGTGGCACTTTCCCTCGCACATTTTTGCAAATGTACGGATCGGCTGTGAGCCGTTCCCGTATTTTTCGTGCGGCTCGGACTTTCCTCTTCCAAATCTTGGAAGCGACGATCTTCAAAAAGAGCATCGAATTTTTAACAGATTCCACAAAAAATACAAATCCTAAATGCCCACGGGGGGGTGGACACTGAGGATTGATATTTTTTACCCCATCCCATCGAAGTACAAACTTCCAGAGAACGGTGCAGTTTCCCAATATTCTTTTTGTAAAAAAAAGTCAAATTTTTTACTCACTTTTTCTTGATTGAGAACGAAAATATTTTGTGGTATATTTCTGCGCGATGGATGATCGTTTCGTCGAAGATCTCAAAAACCGCGTGGACATTGTGGATGTCGTACGAAAGTACGCTGAGCTCAAAAAATCGGGGAAAAATTTTATGGGAAAATCACCGTTTCGAAACGAACGAACTCCCAGTTTTTGCGTGAGTCCGGACAAACAATTTTGGTACGATTTTGGTTCATCGGAGGGCGGCGACGCAATTTCATTTTTGGAAAAAATTGAAAATCTCTCGTTTCCCGAAGCCGTCGATCATCTCGCGCAAATCGCAGGAGTCGAAGTTCCCAAAAATATGAATTCGAGCGGAACTTCCCGCGAAAAAAAAAGCGACATTTTTGCGTTGCACCGAAAAGCAGCGCAGTTTTTTAGTTCTCAACTCAAAAATTCGGAGTACGCAACAAATTATTTGAAAAAACGCGGAATCACCGAAAAAATAATCACCGACTGGGATCTCGGGTACGGCGGAGACACGTCCGACGGACTGACGAAATTTTTACTTTCGGATGGATATTCGACCGCGCAAATCGCAGAATCTGGCGTGGCGTTCGAACGTGAATTTGGAGACAAAACAATGCGCGACCGATTTGACGGACGAATTATGATTCCGATCCACGAGCCGCGGAACAGCGAGATTATCGCGTTCACCGGACGGAAACTTCGCGACGATCAGCACAGCGGAAAATACGTAAATTCGCCGGAAAATCCGGTGTACCACAAAAGTGCGACACTTTTTGGGTTGCACCGCGCACGGAAAAAAATCCGCGATCGGGACGCAGTCATTTTGGTCGAAGGAAATTTTGACGTAATTTCTGCGCACGCAGCCGGATTTGATCACTGCGTCGCGACCTGCGGAACAAGTTTGACCGAAGATCATCTCCGCGCGCTGCGACGGCTGACGCGGAATATTTTACTCGCGTTCGATTCGGATCTCGCAGGGAAAAAAGCGACGCTGCGTTCGGTGGAACTCTGTTTAAAAATGGAACTCGATCCAAAAATTGTGGAAATTTCTGGCGGAAAAGATCTCGACGAACTGTTCCAAAAAAAACCAGAACTCGCGGAACAAGCGATCAAAAATGCAAAATCGGCACTAGAATTTCTTTTTGAAAAATTCGCGGAAAAAAATTTGAAAGATCCGACGAACGGACGAACCAAATTTTTGGATTCCTTCTTTTTCTTTTTGGCGCTCCTGACCCGGCCGATCGAAGTGAACGACTGGAAAGACAAACTTTCGCAGCGGCTAAATTGTTCCCGACAAATTATCGACGAAGAATTCGAACGATTTTTGGAAAAAGGCGCACAATCTTTTGGCTACCAAAAAGAAAAAATTGTCGATTCGCCGCGCCAAAAAGTTTCTCGTCCCGAATCGTTCGTCGGGTTTTTGTCGGCGTTTTGGGAATTTTTTGCACCGAAACTCGATCCGAAAATTTTGGAAATTTTTCCGTCGGGCGACGCACGAGATTTGCTCGAGAAAAAGATTTCGAACCAAAATTTATCCGACGACGAAAAAGTAAAAATCGCCGGATGGGAACTCGCGCAGTCAAATTTGTACGACGAACAGGTGAGCGAAAATAATTTGAAAAAAACATTCGAATCGTTCGCCAAAGTTTTACAAATTGAAAAACAAAAAGTTGATCGCCGAACGGCGGCAAAAAATTTAAAATTTTAAAAATGGAAAAAACCTGCTCCGTTTCCGGCAAAAAATTCGAGGTCACGGACGCGGATTTGAAAATTTATGAAAAACTGGGATTGCCCGCACCAACGCTTTGTCCGGACGAACGGAATCGTCGTCGAATGGCGTGGCGAAATGATCGTGTTTTTTATCGCAGAAAATGTGATCTGACCGGAAAATCGATCATTTCAATTTATCCGGAAAAAACGCCATTTCCGGTGTACGAGCACAACGCGTGGTGGAAAGACGGCTGGGATCCGTACGAATTTGGACGCGATTTTGATTTTTCACGAAATTTTTTCCCGCAGTGGCAAAACCTGATGAATTCCATTCCGCGGCGAAGTCTCGACACGGTGAATTGTGAAAATTCAGATTTTTGCAACTACTGCGGCGACGACAAAAATTGCTACCTCGACATCGCCGGCGAGGCGAACGAGGATTGCTACTACAATCTTTTTACGAAACATTCCAAAAACTGCGCGGACAACACTTTTGTGTACCGATCAGAGCTCGTGTACGAATCGATCAGTTGCTCCGAATGTTTTGACTGCCGATGGTCGATGTTGTTGGAAAATTGTTCCGCGTGCGATTTTTGTTTCGACTGCAAAGGCTGCACCGACTGCGTTTTTTGCTGGAATCTGCGCCGAAAAAAATTCTGCATTTTTAACGAACAACTTTCAAAAGAAGAATTTGAAAAACGGAAATCTGAGCTGCGAACCGATTCGCACAAACATTTGGAAATGTACCGCGAAAAATTCGCCGAAATGCTGCGAGACTCCGCAACACACAAAAATATGCAGATTTTGAAATGTGAAAACTGCGACGGCAACAACATCAAAAATTCGAAAAATACGCACTTCGCGTTCAACGTCGCCGACTGCTGGGATTCGTCATTTTTGTACGACGTGCTCGAAGCGACCGATTGCCGCGATCTGAATTATTCGCTGTACAAACCCGAATGCAGCATCGAAATTATCAGCACGCTAAATTTGAAATTTTGTTTTGCGACGATGGGAACGCATTTTTCCAACGATCTCGCGTACTGCGATCACTGCGAAAATTCGCACGATTGTTTCGGCTGCATCGGATTGAATCACGGAAAATATTGCATTTTCAACAAAAAATATTCGAAAGAAAAATATTTTGAACTGCGCGAAAAAATTATTTCCAAAATGCGCGAAACCGAAGAATGGGGCGAATTTTTTCCGGCGGAAATGTCGCCGCACGCGTACAACGAAACCGTCGCGCACGAATATTTTCCACTCACAAAATCGGAAGTCGAATCGCGCGGACTGCGCTGGAAAATTCCGGACGCACGAGAATTTCAAAAACAAAAATTGCACGTCCCCGATCTGCTCGCCGACGCGGAGGATTCGATCTGCGACGAAACTTTTGCGTGTGAAAAAACGGGAAAAAATTTCAAAATTATTCCGCAGGAACTCAAATTTTATCGGAAAATGAACGTCGCGCTGCCGCGAATTTGCCCGGACGCGCGGCACGAAGCGCGGATGAAACTTCGGCCGCCGCGGGAACTTTTTGAGCGAAATTGCCAAAACTGCGGGACAAAAATGCAGAGCCCATTTTCGCCGGAACGAAACGAAAAAGTTTTCTGCGAAAAATGTTTTATCGAGACGGTGAACTAAAATTAAAAACTTTGAGAGATGAAAGAGACATTTGTGAGCTTCTTTCATCTGACGCAGAAAAATACAAAGATTTTCTGATTCAAGAATTTAGTAGCCATAAGATTTGCGCCAGTGTACTTCTTGCCATTCTTCGGCACGTTGATTTACTTTTTCAACAAATTCGGCAGCAAGTTTTTGACCGTTTTCAAATGCTTTTTTTCGTTGCGTTCTTCGTTGAAATTGTTGTTCCAAACTTTCAACGGTCGCATTGCGATCTACCACGATGGGACAATTTTCCCACACAAAGTAGCATTGTTTTGATTTTGCTTTTTCAAGCACATCGAGAATGACTTCCTGGAACGACATTGTACCGACACTTACCATTTTAATGGTTTTGAGATTGACCCGAAAAATGGGACATCTCTTCTTTTTAGATGTATTCTTTTTTCTCATTTTGATAAAAATTTATTGGTTCATAAAAACATCTCTCTCTCAAAATTTTCAAGTTTCGAAATTTCAAAAAGCAGAAACACACTTATCTGCTTTTTGTTTTTTTGTCAAAATACTTATTTAAATTAAATCATTCCGCCCGAAATGTTTGAAATATTTACGCTCGTCAACGCGCGTCGAATTTCTTCGATCGTGGCGTCGCACGTGGTGGGTGCGTGCAGATTTTTTCCTGTTTCTGGACATTTTTTATTGGAATCAATTTCTGGTTTTTTCATTTTTGAAGACATTTTTTTAAAATTTAAAAAGAAAAATCCCCGGAGGGATTTGAGTACAAATTTCTGCGCAGCCGTGAAATCTTCACCAGCAGCGAGAAACCGGGCGGTGCCACCACGTGCGGTTTTTTCGTTCGAAATGCGATTTAGAGAAGACCATTTTTTTTGAAAAGTCGAAACAAAATGAGGAGTGTTTTGGGGCAATTTGCATTTGGTTTTTTTTCTGCCCGACGGCGGAGTGAATCGATTTCCCACGAAAAATTCGCGCTGCGCGCGTCTGTTGATCGAGACTGATTCAAAGTTTGTGGGGACATTTTTATCTGCTTTTATGCTAGCACGCTAGCACACTTGCGTCAAATATTTTTTTCAGTACGATAAAAAAGATGAACTCAAAAAAGAAAATGTTTCTGGCGGCCATCGCTGAAAAACTCAAAACCGAGCGCGATTTTGACCATTTTTTTTCCGACATTTTGACGCCCGGCGAGTACTCCGATCTGATCGACCGATTCGCGATTTGCTCGCATCTTTCGACTGGAGCGACGGTTCAAAAAGTCTGCAAAAATCTCGGCGTGGCGAGCGCAACCGTCGTCCGCGGAAATCGCGTCCTCAAACACGGAACCGGAAAAGTGAAAAAAATGATGGAATAAAAAAAACTCCCCAATGTTTTTTAATCGGGGAATTCATTCCCCGACGGCGGAATAAATTCCGCCGCAGAAACTCACTCGCAAATCTGCCCGTCACCACACACCCATCATTTTTCGAGGAAAAGTTTTTGCTAAAAACTTATTTCCAGAATTTTCATTGGAAAAGTCAAGTCCGCGTCTTGTAATTTTCACCGAAAATACGCACAATTCTGTCATCGACTTTTTGATGCAATTTTTTCTCGACCAATTTTCCAAAATTTCCACGCTGCCCGATTGGGCGACCGGGGCGCTGAGTTTCTTTGTCTACGACACGCTCAAAATTTGGATTTTGCTGCTGCTGATCACACATTTTATGAGCGCGCTGCGGTGGTACTTGCCGATGGATCGTGTTCAAAAATTTCTCACGTCGCGGCGCTGGTTCGGGCTCGATTTTTTGATCGCGACACTTTTTGGCGCAATCACGCCATTTTGTTCGTGCAGCAGCATCGCGCTGTTTGTCGGATTTGTGCAGGCGCGCGTGCGGCTGGGGGTGACGCTCGCTTTTTTGATCACATCGCCGCTCGTCAACGAAGTTGCGCTCGCGATTTTTTGGAGTCTTTTTGGCTGGAAATTTACGCTGCTGTATTTTTTTGCAGGAATCGGAATCGGCGTTTTCGGCGGAATAATTTTGAGTCGATTTCGTCTGGAAAAATGGCTCGAGCCGTTTGTTCAAAATCTGCCGGAACGTAAAAATTTTTCGGCGAATCGGCAGACTTTTTCGTTCAAAAAAATCTGGAATCACGTGCACGCGGAAGCGATGGAAATTTGGAAAAAGCTCGCCGTGTACATTTTGATCGGCGTGGCGATCGGCGCGCTGGTGCACGGATTTGTTCCAGAAAATTGGTTCGCGGAAAAACTCGCCGGAACCGATTGGTGGAGCGTTCCGGTGGCGACAATTCTCGCGGTTCCGCTGTACGTCAACGCCTCCGGCGCCGTTCCGGTGCTCGAATCGCTGATCGCAAAAGGCGTGCCGATCGGGACGGGACTCGCATTTATGATGGCGACCGTCGGGCTGTCACTGCCCGAAGCGCTGATTCTCCGGCGCGTGATGCGGCCAAAATTGCTTCTGACATTTTTTGGAACCGTGACACTCGGAATTATTTTAATCGGCTGGGGATTTAATTTTTGGCTTTAAAAAAAAGCCCCAACGGATAAAGAAGGAGCTTTTAGATTCGTTCATTTCGACGTGTCTTTTCATTTATCTTCTCCGTCTGCGCTTCAGACGAAGAAGCATCTTTTGGATTTTTTCATCTTCAGCCAAGTACGCTGCGAAAAAAACAGGAACAGCTGAGATCACTGCAAGCAGCAGAGACATCCCAATGTCTTTAAATGCCTGAGAGAAAGGGATTTCATGGGGAACTTCCCCAGATCCAATTGCTCCAATGACCATCATTATCCACAGAAATGCTGTAAATAATCCCAGTACACCAGGAGCGCCAATCAGAAAAACTACAATCCAAGCGATAATTTCTCGAGTCAATTTTGTCATAATTTCATATACACCTCCTTTTTTTAATATAAGTTAGACATAAATAAGTAATCAACTCGAGGGCGTTTGACCGTCGTACCTGATCACTCCTGCACGCACGACAGCCAAACCAGACACGTCAATGAAAAGATCTGATGCAACAAGAAATTCTTGTGAGAAGTTTTTGTCGACAGACTGTTTTTAGTTCAATTTATGAGATCTGTCAAGTAATGCGGTTGCATTTTCCCCAAAAATCCGCACAATTCCTGGCGATGGTCGTTGACAATCGCCGCGCCCGATTTGAGTACGAATTGCTGGATACTTTTACGGCAGGAATCGTGCTGCTCGGCTGGGAAGTCAAATCCGTCCGAGCGGGAACGGCAAATCTCAAATCCGCGTGGGTGACGATTCGGGACGACGAAGCTTTTTTGGAAAATTTTTCTGTGTCGCCGTGGCGGTTTGCGCACGGAATCGTGCAGGAACAAAATCGGTCGCGGAAACTGCTTTTGAAAAAAAACGAGCTGCGCAAGATTTCTCAAAAATTCAACGAAACTGGTCACACGATTATTCCGCTGAAAGTTTTTTCGGATCGCGGATTTCTCAAGTGCGAACTCGCGGTCGCGCGCGGGCGAAAAAAACACGAAAAACGCCAGGTTTTGAAAGAACGTTCCGAGAAAAAAATCGCGCGCCAGGTAATGAAAAATTTCAACGGCTGATCCGCAATTTTCACGACGAAATTTTAACTTTTGAAAAAAAAGAAAAATATATTCCACACAATTCTTCATTTTTAATTTTTCATTTTTAATTTTTCACAGTACACTCCGAAACGATGCGTTGTCCCAGCTGCAACCACGAAGATTCCAAAGTCGTCGATTCGCGAATGTCCGAGCACGGGGCGTCGATTCGCCGACGGCGAGAATGCCTGAATTGTGGATTTCGATTCACGACTTTTGAGCGCGTGCAGACCGCAAATTTGATGGTGAAAAAACGGGACGAAACAACCGAACCGTACGACCGACAAAAACTGGAAAAAAGCATTTTAATTGCGTGCGCAAAACGTCCGATTTCACTCGAAGAAGTCCGCGAAAAACTGTGCGGACTCGAGGAAAAATGGGGACGCGAACCGATCATCGACACGAGCCGAATCGGAGAAGATGTGATGAAAATGCTGCGCGAAATCGACGAAATCGCGTTTGTGAGATTTGCGTCCGTGTACCGAGAATTTGAAAATGTCGAAGCATTTAAAAAAGAATTTGAAAAATTATTGCACGAAAAATAGAATTCGAAGCGCCGTTTCAAAATCCCATATTTTTAAAATTTCAAAAATGACCGATCTGATTCTCGTGGGCAAACAGGGCAGTGGAAAAGGAACTCAGGCAAAAATTTTGGCGAAAAAATTCGGGTACCAAATTTTCGAAACGGGCGCAGCACTGCGAAAAATTGCGAACGCAACTTCGGAACTCGGACAAAAAGTGAAAGAAATTACGACACGCGGAGATTTGGTTCCAAATGAAATTGTGATGGAAATCGTGCGAGAATTTTTGAAAAATGCAGACACAGAAAAATCTGTGATTTTTGACGGAATCCCGCGATCGGAAGAACAGCGCCAGACGCTGGAAAAGTTGCTCGGCGAAATGGGACGAGAATTTCTCGCGCTGGAAATAAAACTTTCCAACGGCGAAGCGATGGAACGACTGATGATGCGAGCGCACTGCAACGAGTGCGGTTCTGATTTTGGAAGTGCAGAAGACGAATGTCCGCGCTGCGGATCGTTCGATATTTCGCGCCGCGCCGATGACAATCCCGAATCGATCAGCACGAGATTGGAGAATTTTGAAAAATACACCGCGCCACTTCTTGACAAATGGAAAACGGCTGATAAATTGATTTCGGTCAATGGAGAACAGCCTGTAAATGCAGTGACAACGGAGATGTTGGCCAAACTTAATCTCACTTAAAAAATGGAAAATAATGTTGAAAAAATGACACGTCGTCCGGATGTGGTTCTTTTTGGAGCACCCGGATCAGGAAAAGGAACGCAGGGAAAACTTTTAAAAAAATATGGATACGTGGTGATGAGCACGGGGGATGAGCTTAGAAAAATTGTGAAAGGGAAACCAGAAAATGAAAACGAGGCAGCAATCCAGGAGACAATGCAGGCTGGTGGCTTTGTTTCGGATAAGATAATCGAAGAAATTGTAAGGAATTTTTTGAAGAAAAATGAGGGAAAATCAATTGTTTGGGATGGATTTCCACGAACAGAAGAACAACGCCAAGCTTTTGAGAAAATTATGACGGATGCTGGAAGGGAGTTTGAGGTGGTTCGGTTGTCTGTCCAAAAGAAGGATGATCCGAAAATGATAGAACGCATTATAAACAGAGGAAATGAGGCAGAAAAAATAGGAAAAACAGTGCGACCGGATGATCGTGATCCCAAAATTATTCAAAATCGCCTCAATGAATTTCGAGAAAAAACGCGAGTGGTAATTGAGGAGTGGGAAACATTTCGAGATGTTCATGACATTAGCGCTATTCAAGAAATTGATGAAATTCACGAACAAATCGTTAAAGCTGTTATCGAGACGAAATCAAATGTAGATGAAGTGATCGAAAATTAATTTGTCATTTTTCTGCGCTGGGAGTACCGTCGGGACAAATGGCAATTTTGGTGAAAACGGCTGCCGAGTTGGAAATCATGCGACACTCTGGAAAAATTTTGCAAGCGGCACAAACCGCGATGAAAAAAGCACTCGTGCCAGGAATTTCGCTTAAAGAAATTAACACAATCGCAGAAGATGTGATTCGGACCGCCGGCGGAAAACCCGGATTTTTGGGATTTCACGGATTCCCCGCGACAATTTGCGGAATGATCAATTCCGAAGTGGTGCACGGAATTCCGGACGATCGAAAACTCAAAAAAGGAGACTTGGTGTCCGTCGACTGCGGCGTGATTTGGAAAAATCTTTTTTCGGACGCGGCGTTTTCGGTGATCATCGGCGGAGAAGAAACGCATCCCGAGCGCGCAAAATTTTCGAAAACTGTTCGATCGGCGCTGTTGTCTGGCTGCGACGCTGCGCGCGCCGGAAATCACATCGGCGACATCGGACACGCGATCGAAACGGTCGTGCGACGCGGCGGGTACTCGATTTGCAAAGAATACACCGGACACGGACTCGGGTACGAAATGCACGAAGAACCGTACATTTTCAACTACGGACGCCCCGGACACGGCGCAAAACTTCGAGCAGGAATGACAATTGCGATCGAACCGATCATCGCGGCAGGACGCCCAACTTGCAAAATTTTAAAAGATGGCTGGACGGTCGTGACCGCGGACGGACACGATTCGTGTCAGTGGGAACACTGCGGCGTGGTGACGGAAACCGGACTGGAAATTTTTGCCTGAAAAGATTGTTTGCAAAAACAAAAAAACTTTCAAAATTTTAAAAAATCGCAACACTTCAAGTACTGTTTTTAAAATATCTTTTTTTCAAATGAACTTTCTCAAACGAATTCTCCTTTTTTTCCTCGTAAATCTTGCGGTGATCGCGTTGTTGATGACGATCATGAGTATTTTTCATCTCGAACCGTACATCACGCCGTACGGTTTAAATTTGTCATCACTCGCCGTTTTTTCCGCCGTGATCGGATTTGCTGGCGCGCTGATTTCGCTCGCACTTTCGAAATGGATTGTCAAAAAAACGCTCAAAATTCGCATCGTTAAAAATCCACAAAATTCTGCCGAAACACATCTGACGCACGTGATTTCACAGATCGCCTCGCAAGCAGGCGTGCGCACGCCAGAAATTGGAATTTATCAATCACGCGAAATAAACGCATTCGCCACCGGACCAACACAAAATCGGGCGCTCGTGGCGGTTTCGTCCACGCTTTTGGAACAATTTTCTCCGGACGAATTGGAGGGCGTTCTCGCGCACGAAATGACACACGTTACCAACGGCGACATGATCACGATGACGCTGTTGCAGGGAGTTTTGAACACGTTCGTGATTTTTCTCGCGCGAGCAGGCGCGTACGCAATCCAGTCTGCAACCGGACGAGATGAAATCGGCGAGCTGGCGTACTGGGGACTTTCGATTTTTCTCGAAATTATTTTCGGTGTTTTTGCGATGATGATTTTGATGGCATTTTCTCGCCGCAGAGAATTCCGCGCAGACATCGGCGGAGCGCGGTTTTCCAGCAAAAGAAAAATGATTTCTGCACTTCAGAAATTACAAAAAATGCAAAATTTTTCACGAGATCCGAAACAGTCGACAAGTTTGCACGCATTAAAAATCTCGGATCGACAGAGAAAACGTTTTCGCTTTTTTGCTTCGCATCCACCACTGGCAGAACGAATCGCTCGATTGGAAGCGGAACCAATTGGATAAAAAATTTAATTTTTTGACGTTGTCAAAGAACTGCACTACAATCGCGAGCGATTAATATATTTTTGTACTATGAAACAATTTTCCAAAATCGTGTTCGCATTTTCATTTTTAATCGGATTCGGTCTTCTTTTGACGGGATGTGGTTCTCCGGCCGGAACGGTGGAAGACGCACAAGCCAAAAAAGACGAAGCCGTACAGCTGATTTATCAGCGAGACTTGGAGCAAGCCGTCGTCAAGCTCGAAGAAGCTGAAAATATTTTATCTTCACTCGATACGACCGAAGAACTCGCGATGATGAAATTAGAAACTGCGGAAATTTTTCGCTACACGGAAGATTACGATTCTGCCGCCGAAAAACTCACAGCAGCAATAACATTGTTTGAAACCCTCGACAAAAAAGAACGAATGGCAGACGCGTACAACGTTTTGGGAATTATTTCCAAAGATCAGGAAAAATACAAAGAAGCGATGGAAAACTACGAAAAAGCCGCGGAATTGTACACAGAAGTCGAATCGAACAATGATCTCATCGCGCAAAATAACATCGCGGATTTGTACACACAAAAAGGAGAATACGAAGAAGCGTTGGTAGTTGTGGACTCAACACTGGTGACGGCACGAGAACGAGAACTAATAAATGAAACGGCACTTTTGACCGTGACTCGCGGAGAAATTTTTACCAAACAAGGCGACGATGAAATGGCACTTTTGCATTTTCAAGATGCATGGGAAATGGTCAAAGATTCTGCAAACCAGCGAATCCAGGGACTTGCATTTCAGTTCATGCAAAAAGGACATTTGCAGTTCAATTTTGTAGAACCAAAAAACGGAGAATGTGATGCTACGACTTCAGAATTGCGGGACGAGAAATGCTACTGTTTACCACGATTTTACCGCAACTGGCATCGGACGGCGTGTGATGCGCTTCCAGAAAATGCGTATTTTGTGAACAGCAACACGGACACGTGGTTTTGTGCGCCAAACACGCACGAAGAAAATGGAGCGTGTATCGTAAATGCCCCACCGGTTGTGGAAGAAGTTCCTGCGGAAGTTCCAGCAGAAACACCGGAAGAAACTCCTGCGGAGTAGTTTTCCAGAATATTTTGAAATAAAGATCTCTCGAGCAATCGGGAGATTTTTTTAATGCCAAAAATTCTTTTTCGAAAAAAAGAAAGTGACACAATCGGTACAAGAAATAAAAACGAACTGACTCGACTCAAAAGAATGAGCCAGTCCGTTTTTATAAAAAATTTGGCTCTTGCCTAGCAGATTTAGAATTTTTTAATAATTTTTAACATTTTAGCATAAATATTTTCGTTGCGAAAGTTCCACCGAAATTCGCATTCTTTGAGGTGGAAATTAAATTTATGAGACGCC